>Ga0209204_1000939_pt1 | contig 29337 bp, 32 predicted proteins | sample AD_JPNMR2_MetaG_FD_184425 | JGI IMG/M metagenome (GOLD analysis project Ga0209204, IMG submission 184425) | Active sludge microbial communities of municipal wastewater-treating anaerobic digesters from Japan - AD_JPNMR2_MetaG (SPAdes) (version 2) | ecosystem: Engineered > Bioreactor > Anaerobic...
TTCCCATTAGTAAGAGTTTCTACTTGACCATTCTTCCAATATTTGGCTTTATACAAGTCATATCCCGCCACATAAACATCATTCCCTGATACAAATATTGAACTGGCATATCCATAACACGTACCACATAAATCTACAACCTGACCATTCTTCCAATATTTGGCAGTTCCGTTATTCTCATATCCCGCCACATAGACATCATTCCCTGATACAAATATTGAACTGGCATATCCAGAACACGTACCACATAAATCTACAACCTGACCATTCTTCCAATATTTGGCAACAAAACGAGTTCCGTTATTCTCATATCCTGCTACATAGACATCAACAGCTGTACCCTTCTTTCCTTTACCGCTACCCCCACCACAACCGGTAAGCGTTAGCACCATGATCAACATTACCATTAAACTGATTGGGATTATTCTTTTCATCTTTCATCCTCCTATAATTCTCTGATCTATTTCTGTTAATCTGAGTTGTTATTACCGATTTGTTAAATTCATTATATCAATGCTTAATAGCACTGTCAAGTTATACAATTGCAATTTTTGACCCTATCATTATTTTAGTATCATAATTTTTACATTCCCATCTTTATATATATCCTTAGCAAAACGCAGCACATCAAGTCCCGGGCCATAATTGTTATATGCATCTTTTAAAAATCCCGAACCAGTCTGAAAATGGGCTTTTCCTACAACATTTTCAACTTGAGATATAGACATTCCATACTTCAAAAAATCGAAATCATCTAGATTAAGATTTAAAACTGTCTCGGTTTTTTCTTGTTTGTTATCATTTTCATGATTATTTTTTTATTTCCTGCCTCCCGCAACTAGCTGCCTTATTAATCTGTTGCTTTAAGTTCCCATGCCCTACGAAAACTTTCCGCTGCTTCCTTATATCTTTCCAGCTTAAATAAGGCATCTGATTTATTAGCCCAATATTCATCATTCTCCGGTTCAATAATTAGAGCTTGTTCAAAATACCAGAGAGCTTCGTCATAAAAATCAAGGCAGTATTTTAGACACCCTTTTCCATTTAACGCATTATCAAATTGAGCATCAAGTTCAAGGGCCTTATTATAACATTCCATTGCCTGATCATATTCTCCCAATTCACGAAGAATGTTCCCCTTATTTGACAAAAAAAGCTCGTTTTCATCTAATTCCAAGGCTTTTTCAATACAAGCCAATGCTTCCTGGTATCGCTTCAGTTTTTCCAGGCAAACCGCCTTATTATTCCAGGCTAAACTATTCTCCGGATGGGTTTTAATTTGATTATCCGCATACTCAATTCCTAATTCATATTGTTTACGTTCAAAACAAATTGAACTTTTATTACTCCATGCCCAATCATCGTTACTGTCGACACTTAATGCTTTATCATAACATTCCATCGCTTCATTATAACGTTTTAGACCTTTATATGCCCAACCCATGATATTCCAATTACTGGCTTCCACGTCTTCTTCATATTCCAGAGCTTTTTGACAACTCGCAAGCGCTTCCTCAAACCTCCCGCTCCGATTCAGGGCCAGAGCCCGTGACCACCAGTTATGCTCAGACATTGCTTCCCATTCGCTAAGCGCCATTATTTTGTCATAATAATTTACTACCGTATCATTATCGTTTTGATCTTCACAGACGGCAATCAAATTCCGATAAGCAATAATGATACAATTTCTTATTTTATAATCATCATATTCATGGTATCTGTTGATTACTTCATTACTGATATAATTGATTCTTTGATAAATGACTTCCTTTGCCTTTCTTTCCAGAACAACTCTTCCCTCATCATGTTCACCGTCACTCAGTATTGAGACTAAATAATCAATATGATTATCAAATCCTCTTAACCTGTTTACTAAATCTCTAGTTTCATTAAGCGCAACATCGGCAATATGAAAGACCACTTCTTCATCGATAATATTTTTAAAAGTATCAAGGAATTCTTCACATAATTTATATGATTGATCCAAACTTGATTTTCTAACGCATCTCATTTTACCTTTATAGGCTTCAAGCGTTATTAATAAGACCTTCTTATCATCGATCTGATCATCATAATTATTGATTATCCATTCATAAGTATCAAACGCAGCTTCAAAATCATCACCTTCCAAATTTTTCGCATATTTGACGGCGCAATCAAGAATCACTTTTTTAGAATATGATATTTTGTCATTCATCGCTTCCAAAATTTTTTTGCCGATCACACTGTCCAAAGAAGTGCCGTCTTTAATAAACTGCCGCATTACATAGAACAAATTTGCATTCATAAAGATATTGCTATCAAGATATTTTGTAAGATACCTGTATTCAGATACATATTTTTCGTAGTATTGCAACAATTTTCGATCAGCTTGATAGTAATTTTGATAGATTGCAAACGCCTCATCAAAAGAATAATTTATCAGAAGATAGATGGCTATTAAATCTTTCAGGTCCTTATCATCAGGGATCATTTGATAGGCCGCATCTAATTGTTCTCTTGCCAACTCCGGTTCATGATTGATTATCATCAAATAGGCCTGATGCCGAATTTCCCAAAAGGCATCATAATCATTGAGATGATCTTGCTTGATTTCGTAACCAAAGCCATTCCCGATCCTGGTCATGATATCAATATTGGCAATCTCTGTATCAGTAATTCCTGACTTTAATAAAAAATCTTCCATATAGACACTTTGGTGCAACATATAGAGTTGACTTCGAAAATAAGCCCAGATATTATCAGGAAAGACATTGTAATGGACCAAAAATCGTAGCATCTCTTTATTAATTTGCTCTCTGATGTCAATGTCAAAATAATCTCTGGTATCTTGATCCGTAACTGAAGGCTTTAGATCTCCATCCAACAACTCTTCCCAATTAGCAATGTCAATCCGCTTTGCAACATCATGATATAGTTCAATCACTTTTTTTCGAAACTCATTGATTAAAACAACCTCAGCAGTATTTTCATAGTGACATTCTTCAAGATTATCTCCGTCCGCTTCATAATCCGCTCCGGATTCATCATTAGCTTCGGATTGAGTAATCGCAAAAGGCGCGACACCTTTTTCAATCATCTTAACAATGCTTTCATACGCCTCCCGCAGCTCCTGAAAACCCTGCGGGTTATCTTCCGGATGAAATTCTTTAAGTTTGAGGGCATAAGCCTTTTTAATTGCTCTTATATCAGAAACCGGTTCAATACCCAATCTATCCCAGTATCGTTCCATCTAAATCACCCTTTTTCTTTAAAAATCCAACCCTGTTTCAATTTGTTTGAACAAATCTTCCAGCATCTCCCGGGCTTCTTTAATTTTTCTTCTGTCATAGGTTTTTAAGGCTGCTTCGAATCGTAAAAGCTCTCTAGCGATCCGTTCTCTGTCATGGCCTAAAGTTTCTTCATACAGACGTTCCCCTTTGGCAATTAAAAACCGGTTCTCAGCTTTATCCCGTGGATGAATCTTAATCGCTTCCAATGCTTTTAATCTCTTCTCGATCTCAATTTTAGACATTGAACCAGGATTCTCCTCAATGACAATCCGTTCAACTGCTCCTGAACCAACAACCGTTGCTTCCACCTCAAGCAGTCCATTGATGTCATATGTAAATCGGACATCGATTGCCTGCCGCACACCAAATTCATACGGCAGTGATACGGTTAACTCACCCAACTTTACATTATTAATAACATGACGGTTCTCTCCCTGATAAATTTCAATATTGATAAAAAACTGCAACTCACTGGCAAAGAACCTTTTTACCCGGCTTACAGGAACAGTTGTATTCCTTTCAATAATTGGAGAATAATCACCCCGGAGATAACTATCCCTTTCTTTTTCGGCTACCTTTATTCCAAATGTATAGGGACAAACATCAGTTAAAACAACTTCCTTAATTACCGAATTCCTCATTTTCATCCCCGCCTGGATCCCGGCTCCAATGGCTATTGCTTGATCGGGATCGACATCGGTAACAGGAGCCTTACGAAACAACTTGCTAATAAAATCTTTGATCATCGGCATTCTTGTTGCCCCACCAACCAATAAAACATGATCAATATCATCTAATGATAATGATGCATCTTTCATCGCAGTTTCAATTGGTAACCGTAATTTTTGAATCAATGGTTTTGCCAGCATTGCAAACTCTTTCAGAGAGATTTCCCAGGTGAGCGCTTCATCCTTATAGACACAATTAATTGTCGTAACCGCCTCTCCGTTACACAACTTTCTTTTACCTGCTTCTGCCTGTTTCCATAGGTTAGATTTTAACTTTTGATCAATTTCCGCTTCATTGATCCGATTATCCTTTAAAAACTTCTTATAGATTAATGCTGTAAAATCTTCTCCCCCCAAATAATTATCCCCGGCAATGGCCTTTACTTCCATAACCCCTTCAAATAATTCCAGAATTGAGACATCAAAAGTGCCACCACCCAAATCAAAGACCACAAATCTGGTTTCAGCAGTTCGATTTTGCACTCCATAAGCCAGAGCTGCTGCTGTTGGCTCATTAATGATTCGCTCTACTTTTAAACCGGCTAATTCTCCAGCCCGTTTAGTAGCTTTCCTTTGTGTATCATTAAAATAGGCCGGAACACTGATTACCGCCTCCTCAACCTTTTCTCCCAAAAAATTTTCGGCATCATTTGCTAACGAACGGATAATGAACGACGCTAACTCTTCCGGTATAAACTCATATTTCCCCAATTGCACTTTTCTTTTGGTCCCCATAAATCGCTTGAATGCGGCAACTGTCAGCTGCGGATGAGTAATCAACCGTTCTTTCGCAATCTCACCGACAAAGATTTCATCACTATGTTCATCAACACTCACCACTGAAGGAGTCAGAACATTACCCAAGACATTAGGGATTATTTTCGCTCCTTCTTCGGTCCAATATGAAACCAGACTGTTGGTAGTTCCCAAATCAATTCCGATAATGGCCATTTGTTCACCTCATAAATCTTCTATAGAGTCAAAAAGAGTCAACCGATAACCTTCTCCGGAAAATAATCCTTTTCACTTTTACTGTAACTCGGTTGCACAATAATTGCACGTATGTTATTATCATTATAGCAATATAATTTATTGGTGTCAATTATTCAGTGACAATTGTACAATTTAATATTATGATCAATCATAAACAGTTACATTACAGTTGGAGTGGGATCAATGAACGATAGATTTGACAGATTATCGGAATGTGCCAGAATTATGTTAACTGAAGCCGAAATTGAATATGAAACTATTGATGCTGAGGTGATCTTCGACATCTTTGAAAAAGCATCAGAATATCCATACTAACCCTTTATTGATTTTCAACTACGATATGGCGGACTTAATTATTCGGTTTATCCAGATCAGGGAGGTTTCACTTTAGGATTGATTGATCCTGTCAAAAAAACCCTTTTGGGTCATTGCCGTTACCGGAATCAAGATCAATATATCGGAGACGACCCAATAATGGTAATGTTCTGTGGCGATGTTAATTACGCCGGAGACACCGAATGGAGTCTTCAAATCGGGCTAAAAACAGGAGGGAAATAAAAAATGATTAAATTAGATGGCATTTGTGAAAATGGCAAAGTCGCTCTGGCGCTAATTTTAGCGGAGATTACTTTAAATAACATTGAACATCACGACCTTGACTATGAGTTTTGCAGAGAGAGTATTGATATATGCTGGAAATGGTTGGAAGAGGATGTGGACAAAGAAGCAATCTGTATCTTAATTGCCAATGATGGTAACTGTTTGGCAGACATAACCGTTAAAACTGCTGATGATAAGTTAGGAAATATGTATGGAACAATTATGGCTTCAGTTTCATATTTAGCGTGGCAAGCCTATAATAAAGAAAAAGATTATCATTATCCTCAGTATTTAGAAATGGTCAATGATGAGTATTTAATTGATTTAATAAAAGATTTGATTGAGATCGATAAACTTATTACAGAAGAAAACCTAAGCTATATTCTTAATTATTTTAAAGATAATTACCCCGAAAATAATAAATATTGTAAGATAAGTAAGACAGAAATGATAGATCAGGTAGTCAGCAAAATTATAGACCCAAGTTAATAAACTTAAGCATTTCGTTATTTTATTAATTTATATTTTTTCTTCATTATGATCGGTTATCTCTCCGATAAAATGGGGTTGCATCCTTAGTAGCATCTCTCCCAAAATCACAGTCAAAAGCTACCAAATCAATATATTCATCTTCAGCCAGATATCTATTGGCAACTGCAGCAATCTGAGGGAAAACTGAGGATTGTTCACCCTTAAAATCAATAATCAAAAGCAAATTTGGCTTTTCATCCCCTTCTTTATGAGCCAAAAATAGGTAGGCTGACTCCACCTCAGGCTTCTCTTCCCTAAAAAATACACTCAACGCGTTAACCATCTCTTGTGGATATTCTGCAGGTTGCCCCAACAAAATCTGAGTATCTTTTTCGATAACAATCTCTGAGGTTCGTTGAGCGATGTAATGAATAAGCTCCGGTGTAATAACGACATTTTGGCCAAATGGGTTGATTACAAATCCTTTGATCTGATCCGGGTCATTGAGGACCATTGTTTTTAAGTCATCATAGGTACAGATCAGCGTTTCTTCTTTTTCAGTTGACCATTTTACCAACTCATCCCAATCAGTAAAAGCTAATAAGAACGCGTCATTAGCAGCGTTCTCAATCAATTGTTTTCGCTTTTTAACACTATCATCACATACATTGCTAAACACCATAATTGTTAAAGGACTTATGTCATTTAAGATTGTTTTTTTCCCTTTCTAATATTTCTGTGATCCTGTCTTCAAGTTCATAATAATTTTGACCATAAATACAGGCTTCTTCAATGCCATCTTCGTCAAATTCTTCTTTTTCATCATCTCTTTCAACATCAGGAATCATGATTCCGTATCTTGCTAATAATTCCTCAAAAACATCCAAAATTTCAATGGCTACCAAACGGGTTTTTTCCATATTCCAACACTACCTTTCAAGATTATTTGGTAATACGCTTTGATTTATAAAACTGTTAAAAAGATTCTCACTTAAGTAAAAACTTTTAAATATTACTTAATATAAATTCCCTCCACTTCATATTATTAATTTCCTTATTTTTCAAGGCAAATATATCTATTCACTTGATATCTTCGGGCCATAAAAAATACTTCCATGGGCTCGCCCAATGTTCCAAAAGTCTCTTTACGGCTAGAGAAGGTCCCTCATCAATATCCTCATCTTTGCCCATCCAAAAATTTCGTCCAATCAGAAAACTACGCCCAAAGTTATCCCAATCATGAAAATTCTCAAAACAAAGCGAACTTATTTTTTCCAATTCCGTCCAACACCGGTCAGCATCAAGATAATCTGCAATATAACACATTTTAAGCAAGTTAACATATCTAGCCATATCCCAGGCTAAAATTCCATATTCCGGCACAATATCTTTAACTTCATTGACATATTCAAACTGTACTTTAAGCTCCTTAATATGATCGCTCTCGATTATATTATCATCATCACTCTCATCAATATCATCCAAAACCTCTTTTTGCCTGCTTTCCATGATAAAATCGGCAATAGATTTGAGAGAAAAGTCCTTTAAATTATCCAGGTTTTCTAAACATGCCTGAAAGTGTTCACGATGCTTTGACAGCCAGGTGTATTTTCTGATTTGTTCCGGCAATGGTTTTATTTCTGTATTGCAAATATAACTCCAGCAAAAACCATACGTGCTTATCTGAATAATTTGCATTCATAATGTTATCGCCAAGATGTTCCCTAATAAAGTCAAAAAATATAGTTTCTTCTCGCTCCCACCCAAACATGGTGAAATGAATTAAAGCTATGACAACTTTCCTAAAAGTATATCCTGTCATCATCTCAGGATAACGGATCTTATAGAGATCTTGTCCCATACACTGATAAAACACAACCATTTGAATTTTCTTTAATTCTTCTATACTATTCCCGCCATTAATTAGCGTATCGTTTTTCCATTTTGACAGGTAATATGATGCTATCGAATCTAGATCTACCAATAAAATATGATCCCTCTCCAAGGCGTTTGACTCAACGATATCCATAATTTCACTTTGACACTCTTCATAATCTTGCTTAATATCTTCAAAAAAGTCGTCAGACCAATTTTTTAAATACCTCTTAAACGCCATTTCTAATTTCTTTTGGTTTAACACTGGTTATCACCTCATATTTTCAGACCATTAGAATCATCTTCCACGGGCTTAGCGGATTCGTTAACCGATTTCTTGATGTCGCAGTAAAAATATCCGGATCATCTTCGTCATCCAAAAAGTTTGAATTCAGTAAAAATATCTAACAAGTACCTTATTCTTACCATTAATAGCTTTACCCAAAATATCACATATATCATCACATAGAGGCATCAAATTCTCTTGGTTCAAATTGCTCCTTACATACAGCATCTGAGATAAGGAAATCCTTAAATCGTCCATTTCCCAAGGAACTGGAGATAATTCTTTCCATGGAGAATCAATATTTTGATGATATGCCAAGCCCACATACATTCCATCCTCATTTAGTGGAATTTCATCTAATATACTATCAAAATCCCCTATCCACATTTCAATCTTTTTTAAAGTATGCTGTGAATCTTTTTCTTGTAATATAATTTCAATAAATGCCTCTCCCATATCCTTATAAGGCTCAGAATAATCTATATACTCCATCCAATTTTCTTTCTAATCAATTAACAATAATCAGTTCTTTCTTTTGTTCCTCTGTTAAACTGAGTTTTGTTGCATCTTTAGCCAGTATTTTTAGCTTTAAAATTTTGTTTTGACCAAATTTGGCATTATCTAAATTTGTTTGCGTCAAATCAACATTTTCAAATCTTACTCCTCTCAGATCGGTATTTGATAAGTTTGCACCATTAAGATTTGCTGATAAAAAAAGAGAATTTCTAAGGTCCTGTCCGCTCAAATCTGCGTTCTCCAAAGATGTAAGTAGAAATTCAACCTTTTTTAAATTGGTATTTTTGATGATACAATTTGATAAATTCGATTCTGAAAAGTCTGCTCCTTGAAAGTTGCAACCATCTATTTTTATATTACTCAAATCTGAATCCATTAAAGTTGAACCTTGAAAATTTGAATTTTTTATTGCTGTCGAATTAAAATTTGATTCAGACAGGTCAGCATTTTGAAAATTGGTGTTATCTATTTTAGCATCATTAAATTTAGTCCCAATAAGGCTGGCATCTTCAAAGTTGGCGTTTGACAGATCACATTTTGATAAATCCGCGTAATGCATAGTGATTTCTTCATAATCGCCGCCTGAAAGGTCTAATTCACGCAATATCTCATATGAATAGGTGCCGTTCTTACTCTCCAGCCATGCAACTATCTCTTTTGAGTCTTTCTTTCGGATATCCTCTTTGTAGATTATTTCACTATAGCCCTTATATTCCCCGATCCTGACTTCCAGTACTTCTTCCTTTTCAATCAGTTTAAATTCTTCTATCCGGACAGCTTCTTTTATTGCCTTTTTTGCAAACTCAACCATATTTACATCGCATCTAATTACTCCTCTTTTTCTTACAGCCGCAAGGTCGCCGCTTGTTATTTTCCCGTCATATGTCTTGCTTATCTCTGAAAGATGCCTGGACTTGATACTCCTGACTTGTGCCATTAATATTATCAATACCAAAAGAATATGTTATATACGCTATCTTGGGTGTCAGGCCTTCAGCTTGCATTTCTTTAATCTTTAAGCATAAACTCCTGAAATTCTCCACAAACTCTGACATTAGCTTTTTTTCGTTTTCTGCAATGAATGCCTCTATTTCTTTATCCATTTGAAGAAAATATTTGTCACAATATTCCTTCTTAATATGCTTTAATGCTTCTTTCTTAGTCATAAATTATCTCCCCGCTTCAATCTGAATCTTTAACTCCAATAACTCTTGTTTTGCCAGACCATTCCCCAAGTCAGCAGCTTTCGTCAACCAATTTATTGCTTGTAAATTATCCTTTTCGCAACCTTTACCATCCATATAATGTTTGGCCAACATTCTCATGGCGAAAATGTTACCCTTTTCGGCGCCTTTCTGATAATATTTAAAACTTTCTATATTGTCTCTTTCAATCAGCAACTGTAAATAGCGCTCTTCTTCTCTTAATCGCAAAGACTTGATCACCTCAACCAAATACCCTCTTAACCCCAGTAAGGAGAGTCCATTGTCATCAACCTTTTTTATTAGTTTTTTGGCATAGCTCACAAACTGATGAGCTAAATCAAAACAACCTATTTTAGCTGCTTTTTCAATAAGCCCCCCATGAGTCGGAGTGCCATTATTGCCAATAATCACACTCAACACAAGCTGAATTTGGCTTAAAGGTAAAATATCATAGAACCGCTCAGCTATTATTAACAGCTGTTCTAAATAATCGGCGTTATCTTCAATCATATCTTTCAAACCATGATATGAATGGCCAATTTTCTCCGGCTCATCAAAAGGAAACTCGGCCAAACGACGGGTAACTTCTTCTTTACGCCATTCCGCTTCCAAGTCAGCACTGATCTTTAAGGCGTAATACTCATCCCGTCTCTGAAAATTTTCTCGATCCAAATGAAAATGGCTGCATCCCATCGCTATAAAATAACGCTTTGCCTGCTCTATGTTTAGAATTGGTTCAGTTTCGATAGACATGTTAGCTCTCCAATTACTTGTCATTAGAAAAGTATGATAAACTCAACTTGTCTCTTATGACGATTTGTTCCCAAACGGAGTGTCATTTAACTTCGCTTGCTTGATTATCAACTTAATATAATTCATTCAAAAAATCTAAAAACGAATTGGATACTTTTTCAATCTGATTAGTTTCATGATTCCAAAAAACTACAGTAACATCTTTTTCATTAAAAAATAAACAAAGGTAGTTTCCAAACGGATCTTCCCCAAATGGAAATAATTCATTTGGTAACCCATTATTTCTCAAAATTCTTAAAGTACTAAAAACATTGGTATCCTCTTCCTCATTAAATGAAATCAAATTACAAAACACATGGACTGCCTTCATTGAATTCAATGATACATTTGCGAAATTCTACAGGTAATTGTTTACCTAAAACTGTTTCAATTTCTATGATAGACTTGTCATCCTTCAATGGGCTAGCCCATTCCCATATCAATTCACTCATCTTTTTTCTCTAATGATCATTGGTTTATACCCAGTTTAAATAAATTTTCCTTAGATCTACCATTTATAATAACTGCCGATAAAAAATCTAAACTCATCCTGTGACAGATTGAGCACTACTCTTAAATCATAGTCCGTCGGGATATCATCGTCCTCGTCCCGATCTTCCAAAAACCGATAATACATCTCTTCGGCAAAAGGGTTTCCCCATTCTTCAAGCGATACCATAACTTGATTCATCTGCAAAAGGGTAAAATCTCTAAGCAGAATTTTATTGATTATCAAATCAAGGAGTGAATCATAATATTTTCTAGTCTTACCATTCTCGATTAAGCTGATCTCCTCTTTTATGCTTCTGTAATCATCAAGTTCGAATTGGCTAATCACCATATTTTCTCTATACTTTTTGATAAGACATTTAACATGCCCATCTGCCATTTCAAAAACAATATGATCATATGAAGCAGTTAAGACCGTAGGGTCATTTTTAATCATCTCACAAGTTTTAACAAGACTTCCTACGAATTTATCTAACAATGACCGTGTTTCTAATTGCAATACTTTATTGGTTAACTGTGGCATTTCCAATTTTTCAACCAGTCTTTTTATTTCCGAATCCAGTTTAAAATACGCTTCAACCTCTCTCTCGACAATATAATCGGCTACTCCAATATGTTCTTGAAATTGGTTGATAAAGTCATTATAGTTGTAGATTAAGAAATCATGAGTTGTATTAACATTGGAATCTATAGCATAGATATATTGCCCTATTTTGACATCACCTGAGAAATTAACATTGATTCCTTCCAATACAAGTTTTCCTCGTATATTTTGACTGCCAATAGAATCAAGATTAGAATTGATAATATGAGCATTTCCATATATAGTTAGGCCGTCACCAATATTTTTGATATTAACCTTCTTAAATTTCAGGTCACCGTAAACCGTAAAATTATCTCCGATCCCTTCAATATTGCAGTATGCAAATTCAACATTTCCAAATATCTTAACATTATTACCGATTCGACTAACATCTAAGTCTCGCGGCGAAAATTTTATATTCCCTTCAATAACTGTGTTATCTAATAAACATCCTTTCTCTGCCGCTTCTTTGATTTTTATGGTATTCAAAAGAGAACTATTCAAAATCAACCTTTTACCCGCTTTTACGCTTGGTGCCATTGTTTCCAACTTAGTAGTATGAGCTAAGTTCAAATTTCCTCCAACAATAACCTTCCCTGATATTTCAGTTATTTCACTAAAACTCAGATCAAGATTGCCGCCTACAGAAATATCACAGGCCACGTCCTCTTCTTTTAACCCATATGTAAATTCGAGATCTCCTTGTACATTTATCTCTTCCAAACCATAAAGATAATCGGTCTCTATGACTGCATCTTGACCAACAGTAATTTTTTTGGGGAGTTGCGTTTCTTCATCTTTATTGTCTAATCGGAAATTGCCTTTGACATCAATCTCTTCTGGCAGTCTTTGGTATACTTCAATCCAAGACATGTCAAGATCACCACTGACAACTAACTTATCAGGGTAATTTTTGATTTTAGAAAAACTCAGGTCCATATCGCCATTAACAACAATTGAACAATTGAAATTTTCAATCATGGAACATGACATTTTTAGTTCCCCATTTACCGTTATATTACCATTGATTTCCCTAACATTCTTTAAAGATAAGTCTCCATTAATCAAAAGATTGACATCCAATTGTTCAATTTGATAACCGGTCAAATCCAGACTACTATCGATAACCAACCGTTCTCCTTCAGCCCTGATTTTATCTTGATTTATGATCTTTTCTTCAAGCAAAAACCGGTATAAATCATTATTGTTCTCAATACTTACTTGCTCAATACTTACTTGCTCAATTTCTTTCACTACTTTCCCAACGACCTCAATATTGCCGGGGATTTCTTTCATTTCATATTGCATAATTTCAAGCCTGCCCCGAACCAGTAAATTCTCCGGCAGATGCTTGACCTTTGAATTGTTAAGTATCAGATTTCCCTTGATCTCACTCAAACAATCCGGTATCCTATCAATTTCGGTATTTGATAAATCCAAACTTCCTCCAACCATAATATGGTTCGGTAATTCATTGATCTCTTTACATCCGCAAAGAGTCAAGCTTCCGTCTACTCTTAATCCATCGGGCAAATGGGTAATTTTTGTCCCTGACAGATCCAAATCACCGTTAATAACAAATTGGTCGGGCAACTTTTGAAGGTTTTTATTATCTTTAAGCCATATGTTCCTGCCAATTGATACATCATTCGGAAATATATTTAATGCATCACACCTAAATATTTTCAAGTCTCTTTGAACATTTATTTTATTCATGGAAGATAACATATTACATGAACTAATCGTCAAATCTTGCCCAACCCTAATATTGCTTATTTCTTTAAGATTATTACAGGAACTAATTCGCAAATTCCCACCAACCCTAATATTGCTTATTTCTTTAAGATTATTACAGGAACTAATTCGCAAATCCCCACCAACTGCCAGATCCTCCGGCAATCGTCGAATATCACAGTTGCTAATCGACATATTATTAATGACTTTTAGTCCCTGGGGAATTCTCAATCCCTTTACACCTGTTATTTTTATTGTCCCCTTGACGCTAATATCCTTGGGGATTGCTCTGATTTGGCAATCCATCAATTCTAAATCCCCCAAAATATTAAGATTACTACCCATCTCTTTGATAGCTGAGTGGGAAAGAATCAAATCACCTTGGACACATACATTGTCGCCAATCCTTTCAAGTATCATAGTATTACTCAAATTAAGATTGCCTTGAATCGTAATATTTGAAGGAATCTCTTTGATAATCGAATATTCAAGTCCTATTTCATCATGAATTATCAGCATTTCTTCTTTTTCCTGATACTCTACAAGATCTCTTTGAAGAGCATTCATAGAAATAAGCTCTTCAACAAAACTTTTTTGTACTGTATTCATTATTTATTCCTCCTCATATTCAAACTAATATCGAATCCAGATCATCTTCAAGGCATTTAGCTCAACGATATCCATAATTTTACTGTATTTTTTAAACGCCATGTCGTGGATGGTTCTTACTCTCCAGCCATGCAACTATCTCTTTTGAGTCTTTCTTTCGGATATCCTCTTTGTAGATTATTTCACTATAGCCCTTATATTCCCCGATCCTGACTTCCAGTACTTCTTCCTTTTCAATCAGTTTAAATTCTTCTATCCGGACAGCTTTTTCCATTGCCTTTCTTGCAAAATTCCTAAGAATTGTGTCGCAACTAAACACTTCACTTTTCCATACTTCCGCAAGGTCGCCGTTTGTTATTTGGCCGTCATATGTCTTGCTTATCTCTGAAAGTTCTTTATGGGTTGCTTCCATAAAACTCCTGAAATTCTCCACAAAATCTGACATTAGCTTTTTTTCGTTTTCTGCAATGAATGCCTCTATTTCTTTATCCATTTGAAGAAAATATTTGTCACAATATTCCTACTTAAAATGCTCTAATGCTTCTTTCTTAGTCATAAATTATCTCACCGCTTCAATCTGGAATCATATCAATCATCTTTGATTATGTGCAATTTTTATTGTATTGCTTCACATCTAATCAAAGATTTAATATCTTTTAATATACTCTTCCCAAGTATCCGGATATAGTTTTTTAATCACATCAAGTGTAAACTTATCAATTTTAGTATCCCAATAATTAACACCTTGCCGGGCAAATTCGGCAACAATCTCCATTTTAATTTTGTACTCTTCTGAATCAAGCTTATAAACCCAATCTCTCAAGAGGCTTACCGGATAAAACTTTTCATTGGGATCCTCATTTCCATAAGATGCTCGTCGATAATAAGGCTCTGTTACTCGGGCTTTTTTTTCAACAATCAAATAATGGGCATATTTCAGCGCGTCCAAGGTTGCATTAGATCCAGCCATTAATGCTTCAATTGCTGCTGTTTTCCCTCTCTTTATTGCGTAGTTAATATCAGCTCCAGCTTCCACTAACGCTTTTGTCTTTTCAATGCCACACCCAATCGAATACATCAATGGGCTTGTTCCTGGTTCAATAATTGTTTTTTCCCCGTCAAGATCACTTCCAATATAATTAATATTTGGATCAGCGCCATACCTTAGTAAAAGCTTCACATATTTCGGGTCTTTTTTAGCATCATTATCAATCCAGGAATATCCTGCTGCTGCAAACAGCGGAGTTTCGCCCAACCGCGACGCAATGTTCGGATCGGCTCCACATTTTAATAACGCTTCGGCTGACTTGTATTTCTCCATTCCTACTGCCCATAGCAGCAAAGTAGCCTTATACTTAGGTTCTTGATAATTTACTAAATGTGGCGAATCTTTTAATATCTTTGCTATCGTTTTTACCTTTTGGTCCTTTACGGCTGAGGCCAACTCCCATACTGGAGTTGACTTGAAAATTCTTATGTCTGTTATCTGATACTCCTGATTATCTTTGTCAGATACATTGGCAAAGCACGAATATCTTATCAATAACACTATAAGCAAACTTAAAACTACAAATATCCCTGTTACCATTTTACTCATTTTGACTCTCCTTCGTTGTTTATAATTATTTAAACAATTCCCCATGTTTGTTGGGAATATAATCCGGATAGTTCCTGCGGTAGAAGTTATCAATGAGACTTAGCAATGGATCCCATTCCGGGTATGGTTCGGGATCTGCAATTACCATTTTCTAATATTTCTATGGTTTTATTTCTGTACTGCAAATACAATTCCAGTAACAATCATATATGCTTATCTGATTCGTCGGCCTCCATAATATTATCGCCAAGATGCTCCTTAATAAAGTCAAAAAATATAGTCTCTTCTCGCTCCCACCCAAACATGGTGAAATGGATCAAGGCTGCGATGACATCCTTAAAAGTATATCGTGTCCTCATTTCAGGATAACGAATCTTATAGAGATCTTGTCCCATACACTGATAAAATACGACCATTTGAACTTTCTTTAATTCTTCTATACTATTCCCGCCATTAATTAACACTTCGTTCTTCCATTTTGACAGGTAATACAATGCTATCGGATCTAGATCCACCAATAAAATATGGTCCTTCTCTAAAGCGTTTGACTCAACAATATCCATAATTTCACTTTGACACTCTTCATAATCTTGCTCAATATCTTCAAAAAAGTCGTCAGACCAATTTTTTAAATACCTCTTAAACGCCATTTCTAATTTCTTTTAGTTTAACACTGGTTATCACCTCATATTTTCAGACCATTGGAAACATCTTCCAAGGAACCATAAAATCCAATATCCAAATCAGATCTTTCAAACTATGAATGGCCTTAATATAACTCATTCAAAAACTCCAAAAACGAATTGGATACTTTTTCAATTTGATTAGTTTCATGATTCCAAAAAACTACAGTAACATCATTTTCATTAAAAAATAAACAAAGGTAATTTCCAAACGGATCTTCCCCAAAAGGAAATAATTTATCTGATAACCCATTACTTCTCAAAATTCTTAATGTACTAAAAACATTGGTATCCTTATCTTCATTAAATGAAATCAAATTACAAAACACATGCTCTTCCCCATCAATTGTCCGAAACAGCTTTTTATTGGGACGAGCTTCGTTAAATTGCAGTATACATTCACAAAATTCTGCCGGTAAGTCTTTGCCCAATAATTGTTCTACTTTTCTGATTGCGAAACCATCGCTTAAAGGATGTGCCCGTTTCCACTCCAACCCATTCATTTTTTTCCTCCAATGTTCAAAACTCTCGTAATCAATACTTGGATTACTGATTGTTCTTCCACCTGGTTCCTCTAAATAAATCATTATATCTTCCCTCTGCGATTTTCAATCGCTCACCATTGTTAATCAGTATCAACAATTCCTTTCGACAATACACAACTAAAAAAGGAACTAGAGCACATCGTTTTGCACACCGACATTGGTAACTTTTTCGTTGACAAGCTGTACTCCGACACCCAGATCAAAGTCCCAGGTACATTCGAACAATATTGATATGGTCCGTTCAGCTTCAGTGTTTCGGATATAAAAATTGACCGGCTTAACCAGTTTCCCTACTTCATCAATACGATAAACAATTGGAGCAATCTCATCAATATTCTTTACGTTCTTCTCTCTCTTCAAGGAACAGATCGATTGATAATATTGAAATATCGCTTGCTCCACTTCATTGATAATCTTTGCTTCATTTTTCAAAAACTCCACCATCGATTGCCTTTGAAGCTCACTGATATCTTCATCCTCATCACACTCAATTGACAGAAGCACATTGTAACTACGGTTGTATATCTTCAATTCCATTTGACCTTGCCACAAAAAATCATACTCCAGATATCCAAACAGTTCATCTTGCATTCCATTTCCTCCGCATCTCAACTATTTAAGAAATTCCCGACAAGTCCTGCAATTATATCTCTTTAGAAGACAATCAATTTTCCTTCCGGATAAGGCCCCTTCCAACCACACGGAAGATAACCCTGTTCGTAAATGCTGATAATTTCGTCATGAAACGGTTCATGATAAAATTTTCGATAACAAATCTGAACTGTGACCTCAACTTAGACAAATCATATTGTTAATCAATATCATCGTAATCTTCTTGATCCAATGCCAGGTTATTCAATTCGATCCGTCATTTTACCTTCATATTTAATGAAAGTATCCACAACCTCCAGCGCAGTCTCTGCGTTTACAAAAAAAAGTTGCCGAAAAAATTTATGGGACTGCCCACCGACATGAACAGTAATAAGCTCTCTTCTTGATCAGCCTTACTGTTATAGGCGACAAAATCAGGTATTTTAGGATCATTGGGAATATACCATAAATAATATGAATTATTCATATTATCGGAACGAAACAGTACTAAAATGATATTTTCTTCCCCCTCACACTAACATAATCTCATTTCATCCGTACCGCTCCAAAAATCATTGTCATTTGCAAACAGGATCTTTCTTAAGTATTCAATACTTGGATTACTTATTGTTCTTCCACTGGATTCCCCGAGATAAATCATTTGATACCTTTCCTTCAATTTCACATCGACAATGTTATTACCTGTATGTTATTTTCATTATAACAATTGGCTTTCTCTCTTGTCAAGTTGATGGTTGAAATATTTGGAAATGGCTTATTCAAATAAAAGCCCTGGAACATCAGATGAAAATCAGTCCGGGATTTTTAACGTAAACTACCGCTAACTCAATTGTCATTAGAGGATTTACCGGCTATGGAAACCCCATTTGCTTTACTAATGATAGTGAAAAAATTATTATCTATGGCGAAACATTAAGCGAATATTCCAATTTCCAAGAACTCCTTGAGTGTATAATTGAAGCAGAAACCGATGAGGAGTAAAGATTAATAGGATGCCCCAAACTCTGCAATGAAACAAATTATGGAAGTATTTCTAAAATAAAAACCTTGAAATAATCAAGAATAATTTTATTCTATTGATTAAACAAAATTACTGTCAAGCTAATCTATTGAAAGTGTCGGAAGCTACTTTTACAAAATATAAGCCTTGGAACGAAAATTATTCCAAGGCTTTCATTTGTCTTATCTATCAGTTATTTAGCGGTTAACTACAAATATTGCTATTGTCATCGCATCGTTTGTCCCATTACTTAGTGTTACAGCCTGACCATTCTTCCAATATTTGGCAACGTAATTATTCCCATTATATTTATACCCTGCCAGAATTTCTCATCTCCGGTGATCGAAAATCCTCGTTGCCCGGTCTCCATATTTAACATACTCTCGACGATACCATTAAAGTTGGTGATAACTTTGTAAGTATGAATATTCCAATTATTCGCCTGGACAAACTTGCCAAAATTGATGAATGTAATAAAAGACAAGATAACCAAGATGGCAGTGATGATTCCGTAACCAAAGTACAATTTCTTTCCGATCGTTAATTCATTTAAAAATTTCACTCTAATCCCTCCGTGTAAATGTTTTAATCATTCGGCATCCGTGTACACACAATAAGCTTTGGTAACTTGGAAACACACTCATCAGCAAGTTTTAGTTCCAGGCATGACAATAAAACATATCGACATAGGCAAAGAAAGCCTTTATAAGTAAAATAAGCCAGTTTATTCCATTAACGATAGATAAACTGGCTTTCACAATTTCTTATTACAAACGGTTTATAATAATCACTATATCACTTTGTATATCAATACAAAAACAGGCTTTACCCAATTTTTCTTAATAATCACCCAGTACCAAATAGTTGGATGTTATTGATCTTTCACTGTTTGGAATCAACAATGAGACTCCATACTTATTTTGAACATATTGAAACTCCTCCTCCGGAAGAAAGGGTTCGATCAACTTCCGGCATTCTTCTTCCGTCCTTCTGCCAAATAGAACGCCTTCAAAGAAAACTTCTGTTTCAATCTGTAAGGGCAAATTAACTCTGTACTTTTCATCGTTTTCTTAAAAGACTTTTATCTTTAAACCGTAGGAATTCATTCTGATTGACATTCGTCTCTCCGATAAAATGGTGTTGCCTCCTTGGTAGCATCTCTCCCAAAGTCACAGTCGAAAGCTAACAAATCAATATATTCATCTTCAGCCAGATAACTATTTGCAACTGCCGCAATCCTCGGGAAAACAGTGGCTTGTTCACCCTTAAAATCAATAATCAAAAGCAAGTTGGGCTTTTCATCCCCTTCTTTATGGGCCAAAAATAAGTAGGCCGACTCCACCTCAGGCTGCTCTTCCCTAAAAAATACCTTCAATGCATTTACCATCTCTTGCGGATACTCTGCAGGTTGCCCCAGCAAAATCGGTGTGTCTTTTTCGATAACAATCTGGGAGGTACGCTGGGCTATGTAATTAATAAGCTCCGGTGTAATAACGACATTTTGGCCAAACGGGTTGATCACAAATCCTTTGATCCGGTCCGGATCATTGAGTACCATTGTTTTTAAGTCATCATAAGTACAGATCAAAGTTTCTTCTTTTGCAGTTGACCATTTCCCCAACTCATCCCAATCCGTAAATGCTAAAAAGAACGCATCATTGGCATTGTTCTCAATCAATTTAAAACTGATGGTTGCTCCTTCCTTAAGGACGCCGTCTTCCACCTTACCATCCAAAATTATTGGGGTTAGAAAATGGGCTTCGGTAATTTTTTGAATCATAATCAATTCATTGACCGCATTTTTTTCATTAAAAAAATTATCCATTGCTGTTACCAATTCCTGATTGGTAATTGGTTTATTGACATCTACCATCTTATACGCCTCTTTCTTTGATATTGAATAAAGCAGTGGTTGAAGTTATCAGGATGCCACTGCTTCAATCATTCCTTCTTTTTGGATATAATCGTTAAGAAATGCTTCAAAACTTGGATAAAGCACTTTCCAATCCCGGAAGTTCACTTCATGAAACGCATCAATAACCGGTATTTCATTTGTCACATCAGTCAAATCCAGTAATAAAAGCTCTTGCCCGCTGGTGTGCACTAGCGGCATAAATCTTCTGCCACTGTCCCGTTCTGCTGCACGAATGTCAAATGCTGGTAGATCTCCATTAAAATGATAAGTGTCAATTACATCCTGTAAGCTTAAGATGTAATTGCTGTTCCACCTCATCCACTCAACCTCATCAGGGTCATCTAGATATTCATCCTCAATATCCGCAGCAGCAAAAAATCCACCATTATAATTCAAGTAAAAGGTTTTAACAATTTCCGGTAATTTAATCCCCAGCACCTCTTCACACTTGGCAATCACAGCAAGTGTTGCCGGCTGGTTAAAGAAAGAACGTTCAGACAGCTCTGTAATCTTTTGCTGCAGATTTTGAATCAATTGATCCATCAATATTCCTCACTCTATTGAATTTTTATAAGTTTACCTTAAGTTTTTCAATATTATTACTCTTGAATCTACATTCAATATCTATGAAACATTCTTTAAAACCGAAAGCGGCTTATTCCAATGATAATGACCACAAAATATAATTGTCGGCCCTGACTCCTCAATAATTTTAGTTATGTTCTCACCTTTTAAATTATCCAAAACATTACTAAGTGTTTGATGTAATAATAAAATATCAGGATTTTGCTTCATACTTTTCTGACAATTCTAATTGTTGTATGTTATTATCATTATATTAATATATTTGGCTACTGTCAACAAACATAACAAATTTGTCTTTGAAAATAAAATAAAAAATAAAGCATTCCTTCCACAGGAATACTTCATTTGTTCAAAAGAGCGTACCAATTACAACCGCGATAAGACTTTTAAATCCGGAAACCAGATAATTAATATGCGCTTTAATCTGTTCTCAACCCCAACTCTACCACATTCCGTCATTCTCACTAATGTACTTCTCCGCCATATAGGCAGCAATCGCTCCATCTGAAGCTGCGGTGATCACTTGACGCAGTTCCTTGGCCCGAATATCACCGGCCGCAAACACTCCCGGAAGCTTAGTCCGCATCTTTTCGTCGGTGATAATGTATCCAAACCGGTCAAGCTCCACTTTACCGGAGACCAGTCCGGTATTCGGGACACTTCCTATTGCCACAAACAGACCATTCACCTTAATTTCAGCTAACTGTTCGGTAATTAAATCTTTTATTTTGATGGCTAAAACCCGGGAATCAGCGATAATCTCCTCCACTACGGAGTTCCAGATGAGTACAATCTTTTTGTTATTCAACACCGCCTCCTGGATTACTTTTGTTGCTTTTAACCGATCACGACGATGAATCAGATAAACCTTATTGCAAAACCTGGTCAAAAACAACGCATCTTCTCCGGCAGTATTGCCACCACCGATCACGGCAACATCCTGATCTTGATAAAAAGCGCCGTCACAGGTAGCACAATATGAAACACCCAGACCCCGAAGGCTTTTTTCATTAGCAAGACCCAATTCTTTTGGCGAAGCCCCCATACACAAGATCACTACTTTGGCTTGATAATCATTTTGTAAGGTTCGGACCGTCTTCACATCCTGGTCCAGAGTTAAATCAATTACATCCTCATATATGATTTTAGTCCCAAACCGCTTCGCCTGGTTCTCCATCCGCAATGCCAGTTCATAACCGTTGACCGGATCTTCAAAGCCAGGATAATTCTCCATCTCATTGGTAGTAGCCATCTGCCCGCCTGCAAACGCCCGCTCAATCAATAAGATCTTCAGTTTCGCCCTCGAGGCGTAAAGCGCAGCGCTAAACCCTGCCGGGCCGCCACCGATGATAATTACATCATAGAACATCATAGTCTCCTTGGATTGAAGATTGTAGTTCACTCTGAATTTAATCTATGTAACAGCAGCAATTATTGTTAACTGACATTAAACCAAACAACCTTCTCACCAAAAAGCGTCATAAAAAATAATAAGGGTAATTCAATACCCTTATTGTCCAACTCCTTATCCCCTTATAACGGACTGCCACACTCGGAACAGAATTTTGCCGTTGCTTTAACCTCATGGCCGCAATTGGAACAGAATTTGTTAACCGGAACCGGGGTTCCGCATTCCGAACAAAACTTGCCGGTGACTGTGGCTCCGCAATTAGTACAGGTTTTACCTTTCTGTCCCTGCAATGCGGCATTTTCTTGATTGGGCTGGTTAAGCGGTTGCGGTTGCGCTTGAGGTATTGGGTTTGGCGGCACCTGTCCCAAATTGCCACCAAACATATTTCCAAACATGCCCAATCCCACAAAACCATTGGCCGCTCCGGCGCTGTTATTGGCTGCATCAAGCGCCGCTTGGGTTAACATGCCTTGTTGTTGAAAGGCATCTCCCCCGGCTTCATAAAGATCTATCTTCTTCTGCGATTCTTCATCAAGGGTGACCGACTCGACAACCAGGTTGATAATCCGTAGCCCCCGTTTGCGGAACTGTTCGTCAAATTGGCTTTCTTCAATTATTCTTTTAATCTCATCAGTTTGACTGGGAAGTGTCATTACCCCAATTCGCTTGTTCCCCAGACTGTTTAAGATCTTGGTAAACATCTCAACCACTTCGGAACGCAATTGCTCATTCAGATCATTTTTGGTTAGGACCTTGGCCGAACCAGCGTGCTCTGCCATAAATCGCAACGGATCTTCAATCTTGTAAGTATATTTACCGAAACATTTGATCTTCACGCTCATATAAATGTACTGCCCAGTCCGGGCATTTAACATTGCATGGTCCCAATCCATATAAGGTACCGGTGCCGGTGTGCCAAAACCATTATTGATGATCTCCTTCATATTAAAGAAGAACACTCCCTGCAGTTTGGCGGTTGCCCCCTTGAAGGTTATTCGGTCACCAATCTCTTTCAGTACATCTTTCAGCGATGAGTCAAACAATGACGGGCTGGATGACTCAACCACTTCATAGACTCCGGGTTCGGTCGCTACCCCAAAAACCTGACCATTATTACAAAAGACTGCTGCCTGACCCGGAAAGACCGAATACCGCGAGCCATTAGCAATAATTCCGTTTTCACTTGTTTTATGGAGCATCAGGATCTCCTGACCCATATCTTCACAGGAGATCCCTTGACGAAACGCCGAACCGACTGCTCCTGAAATTGATCGCAAGATAAATCCCATCGCTTATACCTCCATCAATTAATTTCCACCAGCGTCCAGTCATACTTTGACAAGTCAATCGGGTTACTGCAATATTTGCATTGACCGTCGGCAGTAAGATTGATACTGGCACCACAACCGTCACACAGCAGATAGTCTGCCTCAGTGAAAACTTGAGTCTTGGCATCATTATGGCGGGAAAGTTTGAGTACTGTCTTGACTTTTCTTCTTCTCACCCGCTTATGCCGGTCAACAACCACCATAATCAATTGTGCTTTCGCAGTTATTACCTGATGATCATTCACATTTTCAGACCCAATCAGATCCACTGCCTTAATCTCTAAATCAATCAGTACTTCCTGATCAGAATATCTTGCCAATAACTTCTCCGACAGTTCTCTAGATGAAAACGCCCTGATTACTATTTTATTTGAGAGCAAAGCATATTCTTTAAATAAACTACAATTAGAAAAAAATCGTTTAGAACTTGAATTAAAAAAATTACAAAAAGAAAATGAAGAATTAATCAGTAAACTTGAAGCAGCCAGTAGTAAAGATTAAAGAGTTATTGACTTTATAAACATTAAAGTATATAATAAGAATTGAAAGATATATATTTGAGGGCGGTCATGCCAACTGATATGCTCTTGTAGCATAATGATCTGATTAAAAATCACTGTTTGATTACAAACAGTGGTTTTTTCCATCATCTCAGCAACATATGGCTTTCTCACCCTTACTTACATATCTGCTGACAAAATTTCGAAGTATCCCTGGTCCAAATAAATTCTTGATCCAGTAAATCAAAATAAAGATATTTTTTTACTAACTCATTATACTTTCTTTCAGAAATCATCTTGACAAAGCCGGGACTACTCTTTGTATAGTTTGTATTTTCAATAATATAGTTTAATTCCGAAATCCATTCATTTGGAAAATATTGTTCTAATTTGGATATCCAATTTAATATAATTTTCTTGCCGGTTGCGATACAGGTTTCATCCATTATGCCATTATCAGTAAACTCATTATGCGCAAAAAGTAAAATTTGCCTGAATAATGCCGCTTCCAAAACAGCATCATTAATCTTTGATTGAAAATAGTATCCCACAACCTTAAAATCAGCTGCTTTTGCAATATCATATAAATGAAGTTAGCTGGCCAATAAGTTATCAATACTAAATTTGTTCCCGGTAGTATTCTTCATAACTATGTTTCAATCTCTTAACCGCATTCTCCAATGTCTGTATTATTGCGGTTTTGTCAGCTTGCAACAGTAATGGTTCTCCGATGACAATCTCACAAAAGAAAGGAATCGGCAAATACTCGCCTTTAGGAAGGGATCGCCCCATATTGGCAAGAAAAACCGGGATTACTTTTATTCCAGGAATCTCTTTAATTAAATGAGCGATCCCTGGTCGAAACCTTCCGATCTCCTCGGTGAGCGAACGAGTGCCCTCCGGGTAAATAATTAAGGAATTTCCCTGTTCCAGCGCGTTTTTCATAAGTTTTACCGGATGATTTTCTTTATTAATAGCAGATCTGGGAATAGTTAAAATGTTAAACAACTTATGGGTTAAAAATGATACGAAGCGATTTCGGTTAAAATAATCTCCGGCTGCCACTGGTTGAATTCGATGCAGATCTTTGATGGAAAAAATGCTTAGCAATGAAAGGGTATCCAAATGGCTTGAGTGGTTAGCAACAATAATGAATGGATGGACCTTGGGTAAATTGTGTTTCCCATAAACCCGAAGTCCGATAAAGAGCGCCATAAAAGGTTTGACAAATAATAGGAAGAACAACTTTTGAAACATCAGTCACTCCATCCCCCTTTTCCAGCCAGTCGCTCAACCCAGCTTTGCCAGAGGCCTATAAAAATGAAATGACCCCTTGAAAATAAAAGTAAGCTATTATATGAAAGAAGATCGGAGCCGTATAACAAAGGGAATCAACCCGATCCAACATTCCGCCGTGGCCCGGGATCACCGTGCTGAAGTCCTTAATCCCAACATCCCGTTTGATTGCAGACATAACTACGTCACCGCAAAAACCGGCAATGGCTAAAGTAAAAGCAACCAGCATTACCTGGCAGGCATTAAAAGGAGTGAGAAACTTAAGCAATAAACTGAAAACCGTTGTGGTCAACGCTCCTCCAATAAACCCTTCCCAAGTCTTTTTAGGGCTGATTTTGGGGAGAATCTTATGGGACCCAATCGTTTTCCCCCAAAGATATTGAAAGACATCGTTCATTTCCGTAATAATCACTAAGAACAACAACAAAGCCTGCCCACTGATAACATGACCGCCAATCATTGGCAATTTCATTAAGTAACCCAGATGGCTCAAACCATAAACAAAAGCAATTAATCCCCACTGAATCTTGGCCGATGATTCCAGATAACCCGAAGGTTCTTGGGCCAGCATCAATAAAATTGGCAAAAACAAAAAGATGTAAACCGGGATAAAAATCAGAAACATGCCGTACCAACCGATATAGATCCAATAAAACTGGACCGGCACGGCTATGAATGCTAACAATAAAGCCCAATGATCAGCCCGCCGCGTTTTTAAAATGGTAACATATTCTTTCAGAGCCCAAAAACTTAGTAAAACGAAAAAAAGCAAAGAGATGTTCCGGTTTAAAGAGATTGCTCCAAAAAAGACCGCAGCCATAACCCACCATGATTTAATCCGGTTAACCAACTCTTCCCAGTTGCTTTGGGGTTTAAGCTTCTTAAGCAACCAAATTATCAGAGTGGCTGCCGTCAAAATCGCCAATATCAAGACTCCGCCTTGATGAACCGCTGAAAGCTTCGAAAAGGCATTAATCATGGCGGTTAACCTCCTTCGCTTCTTTCAAAATTCCCTTTAACCGGTTAAGGCAGGTCCATACAGTTAAAACGGTAGCAACGATCAAGATCCAACTCCAATAGATTTTAACCCCTTCCCAAAAAACGGTTACTAACGACAGAGCCCCCACTAAGAAAGCCCGGTCGCTTTTGCCCATCGGCCCTTCATAATGACGGTTGACCGCGAGTGCATAGCCTAAAACACCACAAAACTCGGTGATTATGGCTCCGATAACAAACAGGACCACCACTGACATATTCTCCGGTACGACATACCCCAACGGAAGATACAGGGCCAGATCAGACAAGACATCTCCCAATTCATTCAAGATACAGCCTAATGCCGTTCCCATATTATATTTCCTGGCCATCATTCCATCAATGGCGTTTAAGGCCATCCGTAAAAATAACCACACCGGGATTACCAGCAGCCAATAAGACTTACCCCCGGTTAACCGGATGATGGCACCTACCGATATTGACCCTAATAAGGCAAGTATTGTAATAATATTTGGGGTAAACCTTCTTTTCACTAAATAATCAAGAAACGGCGATAACAATTGCTGAAACTTAGGCTTCAGATTATATATTGAAATCATTAGTGGCCCTCCAGTTTTAAAGTTGTGCAATGTAATAAAATCCCTATTTTATTTCTTTATTTTTCTAAGAATTCCTTTACATAAAGATTAACCGAAAGTCTTTCAAAAAAGCTTTGAATGAGCCTCCCCGGTTATCGCAGTCCACTTCTGACATTTTCAATTTTAGCCGGTAAATAGCTTGACAGTAATCGCGGAATATGGGACATAAATGGGAATAACATTATCTCTGCTGACAGATCTTCAGAATGTATCATTTATGGTTGCATGCATAATAATGTTTTTAACTGCTCCTATATTTATTAAAAATGGATAATGTTATAAAAAAGGTTAAAGATTTAAAAATTTTGTCGATAAATATACAGTATTCCAAAAAAACACTACTACTTAACATTTTTTAGGATGTGTTAAATAAATTGTCTATAATAAATCATATTGCATTGCTTTGCATTTCCGGGCTTCGATAAGCTCTTATTATTTTTTTCTTTTTAAAATTGTAAGGTTGTTTATGATTTATTACAACCTGTATTTAAGATTTGCTTCAAAAAAGTAATATGGCGCCATATGAAATACAATATAAAAAACTAAGGAAAGGTGAACTGAAATGGAACAAACGTTAGAGGATGCAGTGTTATCTGAAGAGGATACTCAGAAAGACAAGTATCTTACCTTCGTACTGGGAAAGGAAGAGTATGGAATTTCAATCGGCTACGTTACGGAAATTGTAGGGCTTCAATCCATTACTGAAATTCCAGAGCTTCCACACTATGTAAAAGGGATAATTAATCTGAGGGGAAAGATAATTCCCGTAATGGATGTAAGGCTCAGATTCAACAAGGAAGCAAAAGAGTACAATGACAGGACCTGCACAATAGTTATTGAAGTCAGAGGTATAACTGTGGGTTTGATAGTTGATGCTGTAGCAGAAGTAGCATCTATTGAAAGCAAAAATATTGTGCCACCTCCACAAATTGACGGCATTGGTACTCATCAAAAGTACTTGAAAGGAATCGGAAAATCAGATAATAATGTTAAACTGATTCTGGACTGCGAAAAGCTCTTTAACGACGAAGATACTGAAATTCTTAGCAATATTGCCTAAGTCTGTAACTTTATTAAGTGATCTAAATACAAGGAGGTATCATAGCAATGAATTGGTTTTATAATCTAAAAATCTCTGCAAAATTATTAATTGGATTTTTAACTATTGCAGTAATAGCAGGAGTTATTGGAATCGTTGGCGTTAGATATATAAATAGCATAATAGTGGAAGACACTAAATTATATGAAGAAAACGCACTTGGATTGCAATATGCCGGAGAGGCGGATGTGCGATTTCAGAGAATAAGAGTAAATGCTCTGAAGATGTTGTTAAATAGGGACGACAGTACCCGTAAAGAATTAATAAATAAAATCAATGAGCATTTTTCCAGTGCAGATAAAGAGTTGAAGGATTATGAAGATGGAATTATCAATGACAAAGATAGGAAATTATTTGATGAACTAAAGCCTTTGTGGGATGATTATAAGTCAATAGTCCAAAATGCAATAGGACTAATACAAACCGGTAAGGATGCAGAAGCAGGGAAACTAATTTTGGAAGATTCGTCTTCAAAAATAGATGCACTAAATGATAGTTTTCAACAACTATTTGAGTATAATTCGTCTTCAGCCAAAGAAAAATCCAATGCCAATAAAAGCATGGCTAAGGCCGCCAGCACCATAATGACTATTGTGATATTGGTTGGAATCATCATAGCTGTATTTCTTGGCGTATTTATCTCACAAATAATAAGTAGGCCGATGAAGAAATTGGAAGCAGCTGCAGAGAAACTTGCATTAGGAGACGTGAATGTAAATGTAGAGGCGAATACAAAAGACGAAATCGGAAAATTAATGCAGGCATTTTCAAATATGGTTAATAATATAAGAGAACAGGCACACGTTATTGAAAGGATGGCCGCCGGGGATAAGTCAAGTCCAAATTTATGTGTAAAATACCTCGGTCATCAAAGCAGTAGCTAATCAAACAATAGTCTAAGCGTTTATGCCGCGAAAGCTGTTGACAATGAGTACATGGCATGTTAGGCTGGTTGGCC
>Ga0209204_1000953_pt1 | contig 29144 bp, 29 predicted proteins | sample AD_JPNMR2_MetaG_FD_184425 | JGI IMG/M metagenome (GOLD analysis project Ga0209204, IMG submission 184425) | Active sludge microbial communities of municipal wastewater-treating anaerobic digesters from Japan - AD_JPNMR2_MetaG (SPAdes) (version 2) | ecosystem: Engineered > Bioreactor > Anaerobic...
GGTTAAAATATCACCAAACATATTTTCAGTTACAACCACGTCAAATTGACTTGGCCAACGGACTAGCTGCATGGCGCAGTTATCAACGTACATATGATTCAATTCGACATCGGGATAGTCTTGGCTGGTTTTGGTGCCGGTTTCCTTGGTGCTGGTTTTGATTTTAAAGAATTTGTCAATTCGATTTGAGCGATAGACTGTCCGTAGACGTTTGGTGTCCCAAGTTGGCAAACACCTAAAACTAAAGTGAGCATTAAAAAGACTAAACTTTTCTTCATTTTATAACCTCCATCTTTGTTTTTGAAAATAATTACTTTCCTTGAAAATACTATCTGAGAAAAGAATTATCTTCTGTCAGTTTAATTTGACATTCTTTTGACGTGCCGGATGCAAAATTTGTTCCATTAGTTTTAAAAATTTTTTTTAAAACGGGACGGATACCTGATAAGTATCATCTTATCATGTTTAAGACAGTACGGCAATAATCATAATTTTAAAATTTCCTCATTTATTTTATGCTATAATTATTATGTTTTCATCAACAGTAATAAATAATATATTTAGTAAGATGATTGTTGAAAAGATCAGAGTTTATTCTATTAGTAAATGGAGGCTACTAATGAGTCGGATTCGAGTAGGTATTGTTGGTTATGGTAATTTGGGCCGGGGAGTCGAGATGGCCCTAAAGCAAAATCCTGATCTGGAGTTGGTAGCGGTCTTTACCCGCCGTCAACCCGATAGTGTACAAGCCAACGCTAAAATGATTCATATTTCGGAGATCAGTAAGTATCAGAATGCGATCGATGTGATGATTTTATGTGGCGGTTCAGCTACTGATCTTCCGGGGCAGGGTCCAATGATTGTTTCGCAGTTCAATATGGTTGACAGTTTTGATACTCATGCGAAGATTCCGGAGTATTTTAATAAGATTGAGCAAGCGGCGAAACAAAGCGGAAAACTGGGATTAATCTCCACTGGCTGGGATCCGGGTTTATTTTCACTGTCGCGTTTGTTAGCTGAGGCGGTTTTGCCTGAAGGACGCGGTTATACTTTTTGGGGGCCGGGTGTGAGTCAGGGGCATTCCGACGCTATTCGGCGAGTTACCGGTGTTAAAATGGGAATTCAATATACGATACCGGTTGATGCGGCAATTGAGCGGGTAAGATCAGGTGACAATCCGGAGCTTAGTACCTGTGAAAAACATTTACGGGTTTGCTATGTCGTGCCGGAAGAGGGTGCTGATTTGGCCAAAATTGAAGCTGCGATTAAAAATATGCCCAATTACTTTGCTGATTATGATACAACAGTAAACTTTATTACCGAGGAAGAGTTAAAAGCGGAACATTCGGGAATGCCTCACGGCGGTTTCGTAATCCGAACCGGTAAAACAGGTGTGAATACCAAACAAAGGATCGAGTTCAGTATTGCCTTGGGAAGTAATCCGGAGTTTACGGCAAGTGTGTTAGTCGCCTATGCGCGGGCAGTCTATCGGATGGCCCGGGAAGGTAAGACCGGGGCTTTAACAGTATTTGATGTCCCGTTTGGTTATCTTTCGCCAAAATCAGCAGCGGAGTTGCGTAAAGAGTTACTTTAATCTGGAAAGACAATCTATAAAAAGCGATCTTTTTGTAAAGACTATCAAGAAATGACGATTGGAATTGAGAATCTGATTTGGTTTGTAAAAAACCTGCAAATTGTAATCTCGGATGACTTGACAATCGGAAGTCTTTACCTTAAGATAATCTTGTTTGAAAACTTTCAAAGTAGTTGTTACGATTTTTGGAAAAAGTAATAAAAGTATCTTTGATAAGATTTTTAATATTAAGATTTAAAATATCGAAGGAGGTGAAGCCATGCCGACATATGATTATAACTGTGAAAAATGTGGCGTCTTTGAACATTTCCATGGAATGAATGAGAGCTTAACCAACTGCCCGAGCTGTGGTGCTGAAGTTCGCCGGCTGATCAGCCGAAACAGCAACATTATCTTCAAAGGGTCTGGCTTCCATGTAACTGATTATCGCTCGGGAGATTATTCCAAAAAAGCGGCTGCTGAAGCATCGGGAGCATCATCATCAAAATCAGATACTAAAGCGTCATAACGAAAGGTCACTTCGGTGACCTTTCTGCTTGAGATTATGATATAATGAATTGGAGTTTGTTGATTTCGTAAATAAAAGGGGTTTAATATGGATTATATTGTTACAGAGAAAGTAAAATCAAGTTTGAAAGATTCGTTACGAAAAGCTGTTGTGAAGGCGATGGAGAGTCAGCAGTTAACAACAGTTGAACTGCCGGAATTAATGCTTGAGGTACCGAAAGACAAGAATCATGGGAATTTCTCCTCCAATCTGGCTTTAGTGTTAGCCAAAAAAGTTGGAAAAGCCCCGCGGGATGTGGCACAGATTATTGTTGCCAATATCACCGACGATCAATATATTGAACGTCTCGATGTAGCCGGACCGGGATTTATCAATTTTTACCTGAAACGCTCCTGGCTTCGGGAGGTTGTTGATCTGGTCTTAGCTCAAAAAGAACAGTACGGATCGAATGATTCCTTATTGAACTTGAAGATCCAAGTTGAGTTTGTCAGCGCTAATCCAGTCGGCCCAATGAATGTTGTTAATGCCCGGGCAGCAGCTTTGGGTGATACTTTAGGAAGGCTCTTCAGTGCTTGTGGTGCCCAGGTTCAACGGGAGTATTATGTGAATGATTACGGGGTTCAGGTTGAAACCTTGGGACGTTCGGTTGAGGCCCGTTACCGGGAGTTACTCGGGGAGACCATTGTTTTTCCCGAAGATTGTTATCAGGGTGAATATATTTATGATCTGGCCCGTCAGTTAATTGCAGCGAAGAATGATGAGTACTTAAAGTTGCCTGAATCAGAACGAATTACTTTATTTAAAGATTTTGCCTATAAACAGATTCTGGCTTCACAACGTCAAGACTTACTTGACTATGGCGTTAACTATGATTGTTGGTTCAGTGAGCGGAGCCTGCATGAGTCCGGTAAGGTAACCGAAATTATTAATTTATTGCAGGAAAGAGGCTTGACTTACAACGCCGAGGATGCCCTGTGGTTGAAAACAACTGACTATGGTGACGATAAAGATCGGGTTTTGATTACTGCAGATGGAAGGACCACTTACTTTACAGCGGATATTGCATACCATTTAAACAAATTTGAACGGGGATTTGATTTAGTAATTGATATTTGGGGTCCCGATCATCATGGTTATATCCCGCGGATGAAAGCGGCAATGGTGGCACTGGGGATTGTACCGGAACGGTTTGAAGTCTTAATTGCCCAGCAGATTAATTTACTTAAGGACGGTCAACCGTTTAAAATGTCCAAGCGGCGTGGTAATTTTATTACCATGACCGAATTATTAGAAGATGTTGGTAACGATGCTGCACGGTGGTTTTTCCTGATGCGTAGCCCTGAAAGCCATTTGGACTTTGATATGGACTTAGCCAAGTCCCAAAATTCTGAAAATCCAGTCTATTATGTCCAGTATGCTCACGCACGAATCTGCAGCATCTTCAGTCAAGCCGGCGCCGAAGCCCAAAACCCGGACGGTAATCATGACTGGCAGGCAAAATGGGATCATGAAGAAGAAGAACTGCTTGAGAAGGTAGCCCATTTCCCGGAACTGATCATTGAAGTAGCCAAAGAGCGGGAACCGCACCGGCTTACCGGTTATTTGTTGGAGTTGGCGGGAATGTTTCATTCTTACTATAACCGGAGACGGATTATCTGTGATGATCCGGAACTGACGCAGGCACGTTTGGTAGTAGCCCGGGTGGTTGGTTACGTTTTACTGCATGGTTTGAATCTGTTAGGGATTGCGGCACCAGAACGAATGTAACCGCTTTTGGAGGTAGAGATGAAGCGACATTTACCGGTGTTACCGACTTTTTGGGATACTTTTAAGCAAAGCTTCCTTCAGGTGTATGAAAGATTGGGATTTTCAGTTGTAATCAGTTTAATCTGGTTTTTTGCCCATCTACTGGTTTTTTTGTTCATCCCGACAAGTTTGATTCAGTTATTGATACCAATGGTGAAGCCGGGCGCGCAGGTAGCGAATAATATCTTGGCTTCGATGGTGCTCTATTCAGTCTGGAACGGATTGGTAACAGCTCCGCTGACAACAGCATTATATGGAATTGTTCACGAAAGTGATGAAACTGCGCTGGAAATAAAAGATTATTTCCGAATTGTCCGGCAACATTACTGGAGTTCAGTTAAAGTCGGATTGGTTTTTGGTCTGATTGTTACCTTACTGTTTTTGAATATTGTCAATTCGGTTATCGGGAACAATTTGCTCCTCACCATCCTGGGGAATGTATCGTTTTTTATCTTATTTTTCCTGTTGTTGATGCAGTTTTATTTTGCTCCCTTAATTTATTATAAGAATAATCTTATAAGTATCGCCAAGAAATCATTCTATTTGGCAGGGGATAATTTTGGATTTACTTTTGTTTCATTAGTGATGCTTTTTGTTTTAATGGCATTAAGTTTTGGCGCTTTATTGCCTTTGGTGTTTGCTTTTGGAGCATTTATAACCTTTTATATTAATATTGCTTATGAAGCCATCTATAAAAAATATCATCCCGAAGCAGAAATTGAGGATGAAGATGGAAAAGAAGATTTGATAGGAGAGAATGACAATGGCTAAATTTATTTTTGTAACTGGAGGAGTAGTTTCTTCATTAGGTAAAGGTATTACGGCCGCCTCATTAGGTTGCTTATTGAAAAGCAGAGGGTTGAGTGTGTCGATCCTAAAGCTGGATCCGTATATTAACGTTGACCCCGGGACAATGAGCCCCTATCAGCATGGTGAGGTTTTTGTCACTGATGACGGCGCTGAAACCGACCTGGATTTGGGGCACTACGAGCGTTTTATCGATGCTAATTTAAGTAAAAACAATAATGTTACTACCGGGAAGATTTACTGGTCGGTAATAACTAAAGAACGTAAGGGTGACTATCTCGGAGGTACCGTTCAGGTTATCCCGCATATAACCAATGAGATTAAAGAACGGATTCACCGGGTTGCCAAAGAAAGTCAGGCTGACATCGTAATCGTTGAGGTCGGTGGGACCGTTGGTGATATCGAGAGTTTGCCATTTTTAGAGGCAATCCGGCAATTCAAAAATGAAGTTGGCCGCGATGATGTGATGTACATTCACTTAACCTTGATGCCGTACATCGGAACAGCTGCCGAACTGAAGACTAAACCGACGCAACACAGTGTCAAAGAGTTGCGGGGAATCGGGATTCAACCGGATGTGATCGTTTGTCGCTCGCAAAAGCCGTTGTCTGATGATCTCAAGGCTAAGATCGCTTTATTTTGCGATATCAATAAAAATGCGGTTATTCCAAATCTGGATGCTAAGACCATTTATGAAGTTCCTCTGTTATTGGAACAAGCCGGACTTGATGAGATCGTTATTGAACGGCTCCGACTCCAGTGCAACGAGCGTGATCTTGCCGGCTGGCGCGCGATGGTTGCGAAGTTCAAGTCACTGCGGGAGAAAGTTACCATTGCGATCGTTGGGAAATATGTTTCGCTTCCCGATGCTTACTTGAGTGTTGCTGAAGCGTTACGCCATGGCGGGATTGCCAATGATGTCCAGGTTGATATCAAATGGGTCAATTCGGAAGTGATTGAGCGGGAAGAGATTGGCAAAGTCATTGGTGAAGTAGACGGAATTCTTGTCCCCGGTGGTTTTGGTAACCGTGGAATTGAAGGGAAGATTACCGCAATCCGTTGGGCCCGGGAGAACAAAATACCGTTCTTGGGGATTTGTCTAGGGATGCAATGCGCCGTAATTGAGTTTGCGCGTAACGTCTGTGGCATGGCCGGAGCTAATTCTTCGGAGTTTGATCCTGATACCGAGTATCCGGTAATCGATCTGTTACCGGAGCAAAAAGAGATCGAAGATATGGGTGGCACAATGCGCCTGGGATTGGGGCCGGTTAAAATTTTACCTGATAATAAAGTTTATGAAGCATATCAGCAAGAGTTGATTTATGAACGCCACCGGCACCGTTATGAAGTTAATAATGAATTCGTCACCCGGATGCAACAAGCCGGTTTGAAATTTGTAGGTTTATTACCCGATCGCCATCTGGTCGAAGTAATCACACTAGATGATCATCCTTGGTTTGTAGCGACTCAGTTCCATCCGGAGTTTAAGTCACGCCCGCAACGGCCACAGCCGTTGTTCCGGGACTTTATCAAAGCGGCAATTCAGTATTCGAAGAATAAATAAAGTTTTCACTGTAAATCAAGGGACTGTTGCAAAAGAGAAATTGCGAACAGTCCCTTCATTTTTTGCATACACCAAACGCGAGACTGCACAAACCTCAAAATTCTAGAGTCTATTACAAAAACAAGGGTCTGGAAACTTTCTCCCCTACATTAAGAGTTTGAAGGCGTACAAAAAGGGACCGCCGACTCAAGCAATGGGCCTAAGATATAAAATCCAACAACTTCCTTTTATAGGTATTTTTTTACTGCCGCCAGTCAATAATGATTTGGGGTGGTAAAAAATGCTGAAAAAAACTATATTGTTTTTTGGGGTTTTGACGATTCTATTAATAATAAATAATTGTTGGGCTACTACGAAACCGATATCCAATTATGATGCCAATCAACATCTAATCCAGGCTTTAAGAGTAAAAGAGCCGGGCTTAAAGTACTATTATGGTGAGATTACTGCGATCACTGTTGAGAAACTTTGGATCGATTGTTTTGGGAAGAAGTACAGCTTTACAATAACACCAGAGACATTGGTTTACTGTAACGGAATGCCTTCGAATTGGGGAGCGTTACAACCGGTCGCTCCAAACGCCTATTATGAAACCGAACTTTATGTAGGTGAAAACGGCGAGCTTCGGCTGGTGAACGCTCATTATTACGGTGAGGAATGTTTGCTCAAAGAAAGCCGGTTTACCGGAGGCCATTTGCAGTTGACACTCTGTTCGGTGACTTCTGGTGAAGAGCGGATATTGGCTGTTAATGCAAACGCAAGAACTCCAAGTGATTTTGGGTGGTTAAAAACTGATACAGCACTCTTTGTTTTGTTTTCGCTCAATGGTGATATCAGAGCAGTCTATGAGCTCTAGATAGCCTTCAGCGACCTTCATTACTCTGTTCAAGAGATTATTTACCAGTTTAGCAGGAAGAATAAGAAAGATGCCGAAGATTTTTCTATTATCATATTTATTTCAAGGAAGGAATTAAAAATGGCGATCAAAGTATTGGTAGTTGATGATTCAGCTTTTATGCGTCAGGTTTTAACAAGGATGTTGGAAGAAGATCGGGAACATGGCATTGAGGTTGTCGCAACTGCCCGTGACGGAGCGGATGCACTGGCGAAGATTGCCGCCTTCAAACCTGATGTTGTCACATTGGACGTCGATATGCCTAATATGGACGGGCTGGAGTGTTTAGCGAAAATAATGAGCGATTCTCCCTTACCGGTAATTATGGTCAGCTCATTTACGATTGCCGGCGCGGAACCAACCCTGAAAGCGTTGGAATTGGGGGCGATCGATTATATAACTAAGCCATCGGTCAGTGTACCGGAGTTGCTTAACACCATTAAAGAGGATTTGATTAAAAAAGTTCTGACCGCGTCAGCGATCAAACCGACTAAGTTAAAGACCATCAATGATCAAACTTCGGTTAAACCACAACCGGCCAGTACTTCAGAGATCGTTAATTTAACCTCGCTGGAGTTGTTAGCAATTGGGTCGTCAACCGGTGGTCCCCGTGCATTATATTACTTACTGCCATTGCTGCCGAAGAATTTCCCTTTAGGAGTTGTTATCGCGCAGCATATGCCAAAAGAGTTTACCAAAGTATTCGCCCAACGGTTAGATACCCTCTGCCAGGTTGAGGTTCGGGAGGCAGTCGACGGAGATCAGATTAAACCCGGTCTGGTGTTGATTGCTCCTGCGGGAAAACAAACTGCAGTGGTTCGTAATGGTAATGGATTGAAAGTAGTGATTACTGAAGAACCGGTTTTACTGTTCAAACCATCGGTCGATTATTTATTCGATTCTATTGCTAAGTGCTGTAAGGATAAAGTAATTGGATTAATCATGACCGGAATGGGTTCTGACGGGGCGATTGGTATGAAAAAGATGCGTGATGCCGGTGCCCGAACAATTGCGGAGTCAGAGGACAGTTGTGTCGTCTTTGGAATGCCCCGGGTGGCAATCGAGATGGGCGGTGCGGAATTTGTTGAGAGTTTACCGCTTATTTTTCCGAAGATCGAAGCGATTTTGACCCAAAAAGCATAAAGAGGTTAACTGGTAAAAGATTATTAGTTACCAAAAACATTTATTTGATTAATTTTGTTTGGCTAAGTTAAGAAGGAATTTCAAAAAACAGTGGCGAATAATGGAAGAAAGAAGGGAGGCGGTATCAATGTTGATCAACACTCAAAGAACTAGTGCATTACGCTGTCCTCTTTGTGGAAGACTTGAAATCAACCATTTTTCCCTGTTTGATTTTGCCGGGCGAAAACCACTGAAGATTTCGTGCAGTTGTGGGTATAATAAGTTGACTGTTAACACTAAAAACCTTAAAGATTTTTACCTGCAGATTCCTTGTTTGATCTGTGAAGAGATACATATTTTAAAATTCAACCGTGATGAATTGTGGAACAAGGCAATTGCCTTGTTGCGTTGCAGCGATACCGGTCAGGAACTTGGCTATATCGGCGAACATGCTGCAATCATGAGAATAATCAATAAAAAACAGAACGATATTGACAGTATCATTAATGATTATGGCTTTGATGACTATTTTGTCAATCCGCAGGTGATGATGGAGGTCCTCAATCATTTACATAAAATTGCCGAGGATAACCGGTTGTTTTGTCAATGTGGCAATGAGCATATTGAGATCGATGTTTTTCCTGAAAAATTAGAATTGCATTGTCCATTATGCCAAAGTATTCATATTATTTATGCTGAGACCATCGAAGATTTGAAAATTGTAAAGCAAGCCAATCTGATAGCAATGATTGAAAAGGGATTCACCAGTTTTGATTCGAGTAAAGTTCATCCTAATCTCAAATAAGGGTTTAGGTTGCACTCCCCGGCATCCCTTACCATCAAATTTTCCCTTCGATTTTTTCTTGATCTTGCCTTAATGAATTTACTAACAAGTTGGTTTGAAATTTTGCCCCGATTACAAATGAGATGTTTTTTTATCTGTAGATATAGGTTTTCAATCTATATCGTCTGTTTATGTCTGTTTAATTATGTAAATTTTATTGTTCTGGGAGGATTTTTGAATGCAACTGGCTGAGCTGGAGTCAAAGACTCTACACGAGCTGCAAGACATGGCTCGTGAATTGAAGATCGAAAATTATACGAAGTTTCGAAAACGGGAGTTGGTATTTGAACTTTTAAAAGTTTTAGCAGTTAAGGAAGGCTTAATCTTTTCACAGGGAATCTTGGAGATTTTACCCGATGGTTATGGTTTTTTGAGAGTTGAAGATTTTTGTCCTGGACCGGATGATATCTATGTATCGGCTTCGCAGATCCGGCGGTTTAATCTGCGGACCGGAGATTTGGTATCCGGGCAGGTCAGACCTCCCAAGGACAATGAGAAATACTTTGCGTTATTAAGGGTTCAAGCGGTTAATATGTTAGACCCTGATTCGCTCAAACGCCGCAACCATTTTGAAGAGTTGACGCCAATCTATCCGCAGGAGCGGATCCGGTTAGAGACCGAGTCAAAAGAGATTGCCATGCGTCTGGTTGATTTTATGGCTCCGATTGGTAAAGGACAGCGGGGAATGATTGTTGCTCCGCCTAAAGCCGGTAAGACCACGCTGTTAAAGAAGATTGCCAACAGTATTACCACCAATCATCCTGATTTGGAGCTGATTGTATTACTGATTGATGAACGGCCTGAGGAAGTTACTGATATGTCGCGTTCGGTCAATGGTGAAGTTGTCAGTTCGACTTTTGACTTGCCGGCCGATAACCATGTCCGTGTCGCCGAGCTGGTGCTTGAAAGGGCCAAACGCCTGGTGGAGATTGGGAAAGATGTGGTGATCTTACTTGACTCAATCACCCGTCTGGCCCGCGCCTATAACCTGGTGGAGCCTCCCAGTGGCCGGACGCTCTCCGGTGGTGTTGATCCGAGCGCACTCCATAAACCAAAACGGTTTTTTGGTGCGGCCCGCAAAATTGAAGAGGGTGGCAGTCTGACGATCATGGCAACGGCACTAGTCGAAACCGGTTCCCGGATGGATGAGGTAATCTTTGAAGAGTTTAAAGGTACCGGCAATATGGAACTGCACCTCGATCGGAAATTAGCAGACCGGCGGATCTTCCCGGCGATTGATATCGTTAAATCTGGTACCCGTAAAGAAGAACTTCTGCTTCGACCGGAAGAGTTGGAATGTAACTGGGTATTACGTAAGGTTTTAGGTTCAATGGGTCCGGCAGAGACGACGGAGCTGTTACTGGATCGTCTGACGCATAGCAAGTCGAATGATGAATTGCGGGAGATGATAATGACGTCCACTTTTGCCGAGAATGTCCTTAAAAAGCGCAACAGTGAACATTAATCTCTGACAAAATCTATCCTTTTAGAGTTGAAAAGCTAGTAACTGTTAAATTGATCTGAAAATTAAGTATTTACTCCCTCTAATAGTGGTAAACTATCGGGGGATTTTTTATTTAAATTGGATCGTTATCCGATAATAGGATTGCCAAAAATTGCTCAAAATAGGTGATAAATTGCAAAACGCGGTAATAATTGCAGAATATTTTCAAAATGCTAATGATAGGGGAAGGAATTGCTAAAAACCTTCCCTTGTCTTTTAACATAATCTATTTTAAAATAAAGTCAGAAAAGGTCAGGAGATTAAAAGTGGGTAATTTAGCTGATTTTATTGAACAATATTTACGAAACATACTGATAGCCGAACATAAGGTTGAATTGCAGCGGCGGGAACTGGCCAAGATGTTTAGGTGCGCTCCTTCGCAGATCAACTATGTTCTGGAGACCAGGTTTACCTTTGACCGCGGTTACGTTGTTGAGAGTAAGCGTGGTGGCGGCGGGTATATCCGGATTACGTATGTTCCCTGGAAGAACGAAGCTGGTTTTATGGATCAAATTGATGAATTGATTCCCGAGGAACTGTCGGAGGACGGGTTGGAGAACTTACTGGTTGATATGGTTGAAAAACAGTTTATCAGTTCTGAAGAGGCGCAGCTGTGTTTTAAAATAATCAATCGGTATTTATCAGATCTTCCTCCGGCACCCGCTGATATACTAAGGGCCAGATTTATCAAAGCGTTGTTATTGGTGCTAGAGTTTAAGGAAAAAGAGTAGAATGATGTGAGGTGAATGAAATGATCTGTCAACATTGTAATCAAAGACCGGCAACGATTCATTTGACAAAGATTATTAATTATGAGAAGACGGAACTGCATCTGTGCGAAGCTTGTGCCCAAGTAGTCGGTAATGAACTTGGGATTATGATAGAGCCGAATTTTACTTTTCAAAATTTATTAGCCAGTTTGTTGGATGGTGATTTTAACAACATCTATCAGCAAGCCAGCCAGAATACGGGGATCTACTGCCAACAATGTGGTTTGACCTTAACTGATTTTAGAAATAACGGACTTTTGGGTTGTAGTGACTGTTATAAGAGTTTCCGCAGTAACTTGGAACCCTTATTAAAGAAAGTGCATGGCGGAACAGTTCATGCCGGTAAGGTTCCCAAACGTTCCGGGGGTAAGTTCCGGATTAAGAAAGAGATCGAAAAACTCCGTAATAAGCTTCACCAGGCGATCAGTCATGAAGAGTATGAGAAGGCGGCACAGCTAAGGGATGAGATCCGCCGTTTAGAACAGGAACTATGAATTGACATTGGTTTAGGTTTTTAAAAGGGGGATTATCGATGTTGCAAAATCTAATCAATTCTTTACCCGAATGGACAAAGGCTAGTGGTGAAGCTGACGATGTGGCGATCAGCAGCCGGATTCGTTTAGCCCGTAATTTAAAGGGGATTCCGTTTCCTAATAAAGCGAATGACCAACAATTAACCAAAGTTGTTGAAACGATTGAGAGCGCGGTGAACCGCCAATCAGATTTGATGCTTCCGATTAAGATTGAGGATTTAACTGCCAACCAACGACTGATTATGGTAGAAAAGCACCTCTGCAGTCCCCAGTTCATTGAGAAACCGCACTATAGGATGCTGGTGATCAATAAGGAACAGACGATCAGCCTGATGGTGAATGAAGAAGATCATTTGCGGATCCAGACGATCAGTCCCGGATTTAACTTGGAGAACGCTTTAAACCAGGCCAATCATGTTGACGATTTTTTAGAAGAGACATTGGATTACAGTTTTGATGAGACCTGCGGCTTTTTGACTTCCTGCCCGACCAATGTCGGTACTGGAATCAGGGCTTCAGTGATGTTGCATCTTCCGGGTTTAGCAATGGTGGATCAGATTAAACAAGTTTTATCGGCCCTGACGCAGTTGGGGATCAATATCCGCGGTTTATATGGCGAAGGTACTGAGTCGCTGGGGAACATTTATCAGATCTCCAACCAGGTAACCTTGGGACATTCCGAGGAAGAGCTGGCCAATAATTTGACCAGTGTCTGCCGTCAGGTAATTGAGCAGGAACGCTCGGTCCGTAAAGCACTGATGAAAGATTCACGGTTACAACTGGAAGACCGTCTGTGCCGTTCGTACGGGCTGTTAACCCAGGCGCGACTGATGAATACGCAGGAAGCGTTAAAATTGTTGTCAGATGTAAAATTAGGAATTGATTTGGGCATAATACCTGAAGCGGCGCGGGTAAACGTCAAAGAACTGTTGTTTTTGATCCGGACTTCAATCTTGCAGCATATTTATGGTAAAGAGATGAATCAGTTTGAACGGGATTATCACCGGGCAATGACCATCAGAGAGAAGTTAGCAAGCGTTTGATTAAAAAGGTCTAATTAATTAATTAAATTTAATCGATTAAACTTTTTAAGGCAATTAAATATTTTATCTAAAAGAGGTGAATAGCGATGTTTGAGAGATTTACAGAGAGAGCGCGTAAAGTAGTCTATTTAGCGCAGCAGGAAGCAGCACGGCTAGGTCATAATGTGGTTGGGACCGAACATCTGTTGTTAGGGCTGGTTGCCGAGGGCCAAGGCATTGCTGCGAAAGCGTTAGAGAGTTTAAATATTGATCTGGTTAAAATCCGTCAGGAGATTGAGAAGATCATTGGTACCGGGGAGACCAATCCGTTCAGTGAGATTCCGTTTACTCCCCGTGCTAAACGGGTGTTGGAGCTGGCGATTGATGAAGGACGCCAGATGGGGCATAACTATGTAGGCACGGAACATGTACTGTTGGGATTGATCCGTGAGGGTGAAGGGGTTGCCGCGCAGGTGTTGAAGAACCTGGGGGCCGATCTCGATAAGGTTCGGAAACAGGTGATCGGCCTTTTAGGTGGGACCAATATGTATTCGAATCAGCCGGGCAATCCGCGTGGTTCCAATAAGACGCAGACTTTGAACCAGTTCGGCCGCGATCTGACTGAGTTGGCGAAGATCAGCAAGTTAGATCCGGTGATTGGCCGGGAAAATGAGATTGAACGGGTGATTCAGGTCCTCTCACGCCGGACCAAAAATAATCCGGTCTTAATCGGAGAGCCTGGTGTCGGTAAGACAGCAATCGCCGAAGGGTTGGCCCAGAAGATCATCAATGGCGATGTCCCTGAAGTTTTACTCAACAAGCGGGTTATTACTTTGGATATGGGTTCAATGGTTGCCGGCTCGAAATACCGCGGTGAATTTGAAGAGCGGATGAAGAAAGTGATGGAAGAGATCCGTAATGCCGGTGATGTGATCCTCTTCATTGATGAGATGCACACTTTGATCGGCGCCGGCGCGGCGGAAGGGGCTATTGATGCCGCTAATATCTTAAAGCCTGCCTTAGCCCGGGGAGAGTTGCAGTGCATCGGTGCAACCACCTTGGATGAATACCGGAAATATGTTGAGAAGGATGCGGCGCTGGAACGGCGCTTCCAGCCGATTATGGTTGGCGAGCCGACTAAGGAAGAGACGAAACGGATTCTCGAAGGACTGCGGGACCGTTATGAGGCGCATCATCGCGTCAAGATTACCGATAATGCCATTCAGGCAGCAGTTACCCTGTCAGACCGTTATATTACCGACCGGTTCTTACCTGATAAAGCAATTGATTTAATTGATGAAGCTGCATCGCGGGTCAGACTCCAGACTACCATCACCCCGCCGGATTTGAAACACCTTGAGGATAAGCTCAATCAGATTCAGCAAGAAAAAGAAGCGGCAATTAAGAATGAAGAGTTTGAGAAGGCAGCCGAGTTGCGGGACAATGAGCAACAGATCCATCAACAGCTTGAAAACCTCCGCAGTGAGTGGAAGAATAAACGTGGGATGATTGAGGCGACGGTCACTGAAGAAGAGATCGCCCATGTTGTCTCGAGTTGGACCGGGATCCCGGTAACCAAACTCCGTGAAGAAGAGACGGAGCGGTTGTTGAAGATGGAGGAGGTCTTACATCAACGGGTTATTGGGCAGGATGAGGCGGTTGAGGCAGTGGCCAAAGCAGTGCGTCGGGCCCGTGCCGGGTTGAAAGACCCCAAACGCCCGATTGGTTCGTTCATCTTCTTAGGCCCGACCGGAGTCGGGAAGACGGAATTGGCAAGAGCATTGGCCGAGGCGCTTTTTGGTGATGAAAACCTGGTGATCCGGATTGATATGTCCGAATATATGGAGCGGCATACGGTATCACGGTTGGTCGGTTCACCGCCTGGCTATGTCGGTTATGAAGAAGGCGGTCAATTGACGGAACGGGTCCGCCGCAAACCATACTCCGTAGTTTTACTGGATGAGATTGAGAAAGCCCATCCGGAAGTCTTCAATATCTTGTTGCAGGTATTGGAGGATGGCCGGTTGACTGATTCGCACGGCCGGACCGTTGACTTCCGCAATACGGTGGTGATTATGACTTCAAACGTTGGCGCCAATTTGATCGAAAATTCCAGTCCGATTGGGTTCCAGATTGGCCAAAACGAAGAGAAGGACAGCTATGAAAAGATGAAATCGAACGTCCTGGATGAGCTGAAACGTACTTTTAGGCCGGAGTTTTTGAACCGGATTGATGAGGTCATTGTCTTCCATGCTTTATCACGGGAACAGATCAAATCAATTGTTGATCTGATGGTAAAACCGCTTTATCAACAGCTGGATGAGAAAGGAATCCATCTTGAACTGACTGAAGAGGCTAAGGAATTTTTGGCACAAGAAGGTTACGATCCACATTTTGGAGCACGTCCGTTACGCCGTGCCGTCCAGCGTCTGATTGAAAACCCGTTGGCGGAAGAGTTGTTAAAAGGCAATCTGGAGCCGGGGACCGTGCTCAAAGCTCAACTTGACGAAGAAAAACTGGCATTTGAAAAGGTTAAATGATTCAAAAACGACGATTAGCTGCATAAATCCTCCAAATTAATGGAGGATTTTTTTTTGAATAAGCCTAAGGTGATGAATCTTTTTAGCCGAAATATAAAATGTATTAATCTCTGCGTATCGGACGCTAATATCAGGGAGGACTATATGAAAGCAGAATTTATTAACCCATTTATTACTGCGGCATTCATGGTTCTGAATCAGTTAGGGAATACCAGCTCCACTAAGGGGAAGTTATCATTAAAACAATCGCCTATTGAGGGCAGTGATGTAAATACGATAATTGGAGTTACCGGTGATGTTAAGGGACAGGTTTTATACAGTATGGATCTGGATACGGCGATGAAAGTTTCAACCGCAATGTTGATGGGGATGCCCGTAACTGAATTTGACGAACTTTGTAAGAGTGCTGTCAGTGAATTGGGGAATATGATTACTGGCAATGCGGCTTGTGAGCTTGGCAATAACGGGTTTAATTGTACAATCACCCCGCCAACGCTGTTCATGGGTAAAAATGTTGTCGTATCAATTAAGAATCTCCAAATATTAGTGATTCCGTTACTGACCAGTTTTGGAGAGATTGTGATTAATGTAGCTTTAACTGAAGATGAGATGAATTAGGTGATAAGATGAAGACAATTGCGGTAGAGGCGTTGGTCCCGGGAATGGTTGTGGCACGGGATGTCTATACCCGTAACGGACAACTGATCGTTAGCGAAGGGACCAAGCTTACCTTGGATATTATTATGAAGTTTACTAATTGGGGTATTTTTGCGATCAGTATCGAGGAACCGACGTTTTCGCAAAAAGACCATCAAGAGAAGCTGATTGCAGCGCAGATTTCGGTTGCCCATGATCGGGTGGTAGGGATTACCGAGAATATCTTTGCTAACAATGATACCGGGGCAATCGACCCGGACCTGTTACGGGGAATGGTCGGCGATCTCGATAATCAGCTGGAGTTAAACAGTAATGTCCTTCTCAATTTAAGCCATTTGAAGTCTTACGACAACTATGTCTATCTCCATTCGGTGAATGTTTGTGTTTTAACGTTGATTATTGGTAAGAAGCTGAAATTGTCCGTTAATGAATTACATGATCTTGGACTGGCAGCAGTTTTACATGATTATGGAATGATCCGGTTAGACTCCGCGATCTTTAATCATGAGCGCCGCTTAACTGATGCGGAATGGTTAAAGATCAAGGGGCATCCTTACGATGGCTATGAGATGCTTAAGAAATCGGGAGCTTTTAATGAAGCGATTCTCGCCGGAATCCTGGACCACCATGAACGGTTGGATGGCAGCGGTTATCCTAACAGTAAAAATGGGGACCGGATTCATCTGTTCGGCAAGATTATTGCGGTTGCCGATGTCTATGATGCCTGTATCTCGCCCCGTAAACACCGTCCGCGGCTCACTCCCAACGAAGCGTTGAAAAATCTGTTAGGTCAGGCGCATCTTTTTGACATCAATATCTTGAAAGCATTTGTTGCCGCAATGGCCGTCTATCCCATTGGCTGCTTTGTCCGGCTCAATACCGGGGAGATCGGGAAGGTGATCGGGATCAATGATAGTTCGCCATTCCGGCCTGAGATCCGGATTGTACTCGATCGGCAGCGCCAAAAACTGGAGCCGCCAATCCGGATTAATCTGCTTGATGAAGAGTATGTGCATACCTATATTGCCGAAACCTTATCCGGTAGTGAGTTAGATGAAGTCTATCGCTTATTGGAAGAATAAAAGAGATGAACCCTTGATGGTGGACATCTCTTTTTTGTGATCTTTCCAGTGAACCATTTCGACTGTTTTTTTCTGGTTGGTTATTTTCGAATAAACGGATAATTTCGGCTTCTTTTTGCTGAAAGTTTTCCCAAAATGCGATGGTGTTGGTTTTAAATGTTGACATATTTTCTCCTCGATTACCTCAAAAATACCCGACTGGTTTTCCTGTAAAATGATGAATGAGTTGATGTTATTAACAATTAAATTCTTTGAATATCAATAGTGTCCTGCTTGGTTTTGGCATTATTAAAAAAATAAATATTTTGAACGCTTTTTCTTCTTTGTTCATTATATTTGTCTATATTGTTATTAAATTCTATAATAGAATTATCAACATATTCTTTCTCAAAATGCTTCAATGTTCAATTTATCACTTTAGTAAAAAAGTTGCAGAAGTACCAAGAGCAACCGGTGTGAATGTTCCCAAGTCTACACTGGGCCAGGATAAACTCTTGAAAGGATTGGGGTTTTAAATAATGGGATTATTTAAATGTCCTAAACATGGGATGCAACTTTTAACATTTGTTTCACCTAAATTAGCTGAATATATTCAAAAAAGCCAAACAGTTGATTTTAATATTAAAAAAATATGTCTGAATTTGGATGACGGAAAGCAGTCAATGCATACTGTAGATGAAGATTTTGCGGAGGAAGTAAGCAAAAAGTATAGCCTGGATGGTGAGACACTCAAAATTAATAATGTTGAAGCTGCTTTTGATGTATACTGTTCCTTAACAGGAATCTGCAGTTCTTGTTTTACAGAAAGCATGCAAAAATTAAAAAAAATCATAATTTTCCAAATTCTAAATAGTACATGGAGGAAACTCGATGATAAATGATAAAACCAAAAAAATAAGTCTTTTTGGCTTGAATCAGATTGCATTGATTATTTTAAGTCAATCAGGAGTAGTGTATGACAATCAAGTTGGAGGAAACTTCTGTTTGCAACGTTCTGAAGAAGGCTTTCTTGCAATAATATTTGATTGCACAGGGATGATATTAAAAGAATTAGCTGAATACACCGTAAATAAACTTAAATTAAATCAACAAGATGCCAATCACATTAACGATATATTATGCAAATATAGCAGTACTTGTATGCTTACAGTTGACAAAAGCAGGCTGGAAGATTCGTCAGAAGCGTGGATTTATGTTGAGATTGCTAATCGGGAAGAGTTAATTAAGAAGCTGGAAAATAGTGACGTCTTTCCCTCTTATGATTTTTTAGGATTTAGCGAAACTAAGGGTGTTTTAACTTGGAACAACAGTGATTAAGACTTTTCTGGATGGTAGCTTTATATATCCAACCAGTAATAACGGTTGAGGGTTTAAATCAAACAGAAATTGCAAAAGTAAACAAAAAGTGTTTTAGGGAATTATTGGTTTAATGATAATTTTGAAATTACCGTAGTTTCGGACTAATATGGGTTCCATTTAAGAGGCTTTATTAGTTGATAATTAAGAAAGGGAAAATATCTATTAAGATAGGATGTCAGATTATGAAAAAAGAAGATTATAACTTAATTGCGGAAAGGTTTAATAATTTCTCCAGGAGCAAACAGAAAGCTTTTATATTAATACTAATTGAGAGACAATTCTCAGTATACAAAAAAATGTGTATCGGCAAGGAATGGAATAGGGAAAAGAGTATTATTGATATTTTGGAAAACTGTTGGAAATCAATTATTAATGAAAGTGAAATAGATCCCGATTTATTGGATTTGTGTATGGAAAGCAATCCGGAGAATCTTGAATATGATGAAGAAGACGAGGAAAAGATCTCTTTTTTGGTTACAATAATCGATAATCTAACAGCTTATGTAAGGCTTATTGTTGCAAAAGAAGAATTTGACGGAGTCTTTACCAGATGCAACTATGATTATTTAGAAAACTTTTTATATCAATATTATGATTGGAAGCCATTGAGTACCAATTTGGTATCGAGTCATGAATTGGTGTTCCTGGAATACTCTAGAAGTATCCGGGATTTGGAATATTTGGAGACTACCAACGATCTCTTGGAAGTATATTTAGAATATCGTAATAAAAAAGAAAGTATTCTGGAAGATTACTGGTTTAATGAAAACTTTTAGAGGCTTCACCGATTACAACATATTCAATACAGGGATAAAATTGTATCACATACCGAAATTGTGACAGAGGAAATTAAATAATCGCACTACAAACTACTGGGATTAAAATGCAAGTTGATTTGGGATTATGAAGATGAATGAATTTGATTTGGTCTCTGGGGATAAAAATCATTTTTTGTAAGCCTTTCTTTCTGGCCCACTGTTCTGGCGGCGGGTTAAAGAACTGCACGGGTTTTTATGCAAGAAAGAAGAGAGGATTGATAGAATGAGAAGTGATTTATTTGGCAGAATTAACGATTTGCGTGATCAGTTTCCTGAATCGTTTGGTAGACCGGCGACGGAGAAAGAAATATTAGAAGCTGAAAATAGGCTTGGGGTTAAATTTCATGCGGATTATAGGTTTTTTCTGAAAGAATTTGGTTCGGTATTTTAGCTTTATCAACAGATTTTTCTCAAAATGTTTCAAACATAAGTATTTTGAATGCTTTTTCTTTTCTACCCCCTACTTAACAACAATAACTCCTCTTAATTGTTCAGATTTTAATTTTCAATACTTTGTTATTGGCAAATTTGGCATTATCAAATTTGAAGGTTGTAAAATCTATCATTGTAAACTTTACTCCTGTTAAATCTGCATTAGATAAATCAGCCCCTGCGAGTTTAATATCAACAAATATAGCATCCTTTAAATAGTATCATCAACATATTCTTTCTCGAAATTCTTAAATGCTTGTGATTTTTTCATAATGATCAATTTCGTTTCAGATGTAGGTCTTACCTCTTAGTTACAGCTTATCAATGTCTAAATGGGGTGTCAACTTAGGATATTTTATTCTTAATAAAGAGGAATTTGGTGCCGATAGGTATAATATTGGATAATATTTGGGAATTGATTATGTTTAGGAGGGGGAGTTTTTTGGCTCGGGGGGAGAGGTTGCCGCGGTTGATCAATATGATCTTTGTTATTCAGAATCAACCAGGTCTGTCGGCAAAAGAGATTGCTTCACGGTGTAAGATTAGTCAACGACAGTGTTTTCGGGATTTGGAAGATCTGCAGAAGGCAGGTGTTCCAATCTATAATGATCGTGGATATCGGCAGGTTGAGACATTTGAGATGAGAAGCAGTTCATTTACGATTGAGGAGGCTTTTTCGTTAATTTATGGATTAAAGCTGGTAGAACGGCAGAAAGGTATATTAAATCTGTCAGCGGGATTGAAAGAGAAGCTGTTAGCTTTATTACCCAAAGCTTTGGGAGAACAGTTGGAAGAGATGGATACTAAGGTTGATTCGGCCGAAGGGGCTTTGATTGATTATTCTGATAAGGAAGAATTATTTAAATTGATAAATATTGCAATCACAAGAAACCAAACAATGAAGATTGTTTATTATACTTTTTCGAGAGACAGTGTCGGAGATCGAGAGATTGATTGTTATAAGTTAATTTTTAAAGATGGTTTTTGGTACTTGATTGCATTTTGTCATGATCGGGAGTCGGTGCGGTTGTTTCGGGTTGATCGGATCCGGGAGGCAGTTGTTTTAGATAAGTATTTTACACCACCAGAGAACTTTAATTTTGAAGAGTATATGGGAGCTGCCTGGCAGATGGAGCGGGGAGAAGAGTTTGTGTTTAAGGTCCGTTTTTCCGGTGAGTCGGTACGTTATGTAAAAGAGACCCAGTTTCATCAGACGCAAAGGATTATCGAAGAGGATGATGGTACGATAATTTACACTGCTAAAGCTTGCGGTTACAAGTCGGTGATGCGATGGATCTTAGGATTTGGGAGTGAAGCAGAAGTTTTGGAACCAGTGGAGTTGAGGGAGAAGGTACGTGATGAGTTGTTCAAAAGTACTGAAAGATATTTTGAAAAAATTTGTTAGCGAACTGATGTTCTGTGTCATAAGGATGTCAGTTGGGAGTGGTAGGATATAGTTGATAATGCGAAGTTAAATCATTGCTTTTTTATTACAAAATGAAGGGAAAAGATAAATAGACTATGATTGAAAAGGAAAGCAAAGAAATTTATTATGCTCATTCATCAGATAATTTAGAAAAATCATGGCAAACACTGTTAGAACATTTATGCAATACTGCTGAAATCGCTAAGAAGTTTGCTTCTAAATTTAATGTTAGTGATTTTGGATATATTTGTGGTTTAATGCATGATTTAGGGAAGTATTCACAACAGTTTCAAGAAAAACTAAAAGGTAAGGCAATAAAAGTTGACCATTCTACTGCTGGTGCACAGGAAGTAATAAAACTTTATGGTGAAAAGATTGGAAAACTTCTGGCTTATTGTATAGCTGGACATCATAGTGGATTACAGGATTATGGTACTGCTGCATCTTCTGAAGGGACTTTATTTTCAAGATTAAACAAAATTATTGAAGATTATAGTGCATATAAAGCTGAGATTGACATGCAATCAATTAAAATTTTACCAGGACTACCAATAACCCCTGTTGATCAAAAATATTTGGGCTTCACCATAGCTTTTTTTGTAAAAATGCTTTACTCATGTTTGGTAGATGCTGACTTTCTTGATACGGAATCATATATGGCAGATAAAATGAAACCTCGAGGTAATAATCTGTCAATATCCCAATTAAATGATAAATTCAATAGATATTTTGCTCAGTTTATATGTGAGGAAACAAAGATAAATAAAAGACGACAAGAGATACTAGAACAATGCTTGAAAATGTCAAAAAATCCAATGGGATTATTTACGCTTACTGTTCCAACCGGAGGTGGGAAAACCTATTCTTCTTTAGCCTTTGCGCTTAATCATGCTCAATTAAATAATCTTGACAGAATCATTTATATTATCCCATATACAAGTATTATCGAACAAAATGCCAAAGTGTTCAAAGATGTATTGGGAGATGAAAACGTATTAGAGCATCATAGCAATTATCAATTTGATATAAATAATTCCGAAGATATTTACTCGATTGATGAAAAATTAAAATTGGCTTCGGAGAATTGGGATATACCAGTTGTTGTTACAACTAATGTCCAATTTTTTGAATCGCTATTTTCAAATAGAAGTTCCAAATGTAGAAAGATTCATAACATGGCAAAGAGTGTCCTAATATTTGATGAAGTACAAATGTTACCTATTCAATACTTAAAACCATGTCTATTAGCTATCTCTGAACTCGTAAAGAATTATCGTTCTACGGCCATTTTTTGTACAGCAACTCAACCATCCATCAATGATTTATTGCCAGAATCAGTTACTCCGGTTGAAATAATGGAAAACCCAAGAAAGCTATATGTAGATTTTAAAAAAGTTTCGGTAATCAAAAAGGATGAAATTGATGATGACACTCTTGCTGAAGAACTAAATAATTATGAGCAGGTTCTTTGTATAGTTAATACCAGAAAGCATGCAAAAGAGATTTTTAAAAGATTAAAAGGAGAGGCTTTTCATTTAAGTACTTTAATGTGCCCGGTCCATCGAAAAGAAGTACTTGAGGAAATTAGAAAACGGCTTGAACCTAAAAATAGAAAAGTATGTCGTGTAGTTTCTACACAGCTTATTGAGGCGGGTGTAGATGTTGATTTTCCAGTTGTATATCGTTCTTTGGCTGGAATAGATTCAATTGTGCAATCAGCTGGCAGATGTAACCGAGAAGGGAAATCTAAAGAAGGTAAGGTTTTTGTTTTTAAACCAATTTCTGAGTATGCCAAAGTCAGAGGATACTTAGAAAGGACTGGAAAGGTTGCTGAAATGATTTTTAGGAAATATGATGATCCCATTTCTTTGGAAGCAATCGATGACTATTTTAAATATCTCTATGATCTTGAGGGTGAAGAAGCGTTGGATAAAAAGAACATTATTGAATGTTTTGAAGAAAGAAGAAGTGGATTGGAGTTTGATTTTCAAACAGCAGCTGAACGATTCAGATTAATTGAAAACAATACATATTCAATCATAATTCCTTATGATGAAAAGGCTATGGAATTAATTGAAAAAGCCAAGTTTACTTCTTATCCTCGAAGTATTGCACGTAAGTTACAACCATATACGGTTTCAATTTATGAAAATGAATTTAAAGATTTATGCCAAAATGGAGCAATAAAAGTCATTAATAATAGCTTTTTAGTTTTGGAAAATCCTGAAATTAACTATGAAAAGTTTACAGGTTTAAATATTCCAAAAAACACTTATGGTGAAGCAATATTTGCATAAAGAAAGGAGGGATAAGATGGGATATGGTATTAAATTGAAAGTTTATGGGGAATATGCTTGTTTTACCAGACCTGAAATGAAAGTAGAGCGTGTCAGTTATGATGTTATAACTCCATCAGCTGCTAGAGGAATAATGGAAGCAATTTACTGGAAACCAGCTATTAGATGGGTGGTTGACAAAATTCATGTAATTAATGAAATCAGGTTCACAAATATTCGAAGAAATGAGGTTAGTCAAAAGATCTCTAGCAGTAATGTGAAAACAGTTATTAACGGTGGTAATTTGGACTTGTATCAAGTAACTTCAGTAATTAGGCAACAAAGAGCCTCACTCATTTTGAAAGATGTCTGTTATGTCATTGAGCTCCATTTTGAGATGACAGAAAAGGCTGGTGAAGAAGATACCCCAGAAAAACACTATAACATTGCCTTAAGGAGATTAAGGCAAGGTCAGTGCTATCATCAACCCTATTTTGGCACTAGAGAATTTGCTGCAAATTTTGAACTTGTTGAAAATGAGATTCCGATAAGTTTTTATAGTGGAGAAATGGACTTGGGTTGGATGCTATGGGATATTGATTTTCAAAATGACATGACTCCAATTTTTTATAGGGCAGTAATGAAAAATGGAGTTATTGATGTTGATGATTTATTGAAAGCGAGGTGATGAAATGATTATCAGTGCGCTTTATAAGTATTATCAAATACTTGCAAGTGATGAAAAAAGTGATATTCCGTTATATGGATATTGCAGTGCGAAAGTTGGATTTGCTCTAATTATTTCAAAAACGGGTGAATTGCTTGATGTTATCTCGTTGAAAGTAGAAGATGCTAATGGTAAGAAGCTTGTCAATCGACAAATGATTGTCCCGGAACAGGTGAAACGGGCAGCTAATATTTCTCCTAATTTTATTTGTGACAACAGTACATATGTTTTAGGGATTGATAACAAGGACAAGCCAGATAGATCAAAAGAAGCCTTTGAAGCTTATAAAGATTTACACAATAGAATTTTAGGTAGTTCGAATTCACAAGGGGCAAAGGCAATATTAAATTTCTTAAGTAGTTGGAATGTTGATGAAGCAAGACAACATCTTGTATTAAAAGAATGTTTGGATGAAATTTTGGAAGGAAGTAATTTAATATTCAAATTAGATGGGGAAAAAGGATTTATACATAATGATTTAGAGGTTAAAAGGCTATGGGAACAGCATATTTCTGAAGACAAAGATGATCTAATTGGTCAATGTTTAATCACGGGTGAAAAAAATACAATAGCCAGATTACATCCAAATATTAAAAATGTAAAGAATGCTAAACCAAGCGGCGCATCAATTGTATCTTTTAATGCTCCCTCATATGAATCATATGGGAAAAGTCAAAGTTACAATTCGCCTATTAGTAAAAATGTTGCCTTTGCTTATACCACAGTTTTAAACTATATGCTTTCTGGTCCAAAACAAAAAGTTCAAATAGGTGATGCAACAACAGTGTTTTGGGCTGAAAGTCCAGAGAATATATATCCAGATTTAGCAGCTGAACTTTTTAATCCATTTTTTACACAAGAAGGTAAGGAGAAAAATGTTTATAGGCGTGATCCAAAAATCGAAAATCTAGTTAAAGATATTTTGCTAAAAGCGAAGTCGGGTTCAGTTATTGGTGATGTTGATGGAGTTATCAATCCTCAGGTTAGATTTTATGTTTTAGGATTATCGCCTAATGCAAGCCGGATCTCTGTTAGATTTTTTCATTGCGATAGTTTTGGTGGATTTGTTAGGAAAGTTGCTCAGCATTATAACGATATGGAAACAGTCAAAGAATACGAAAATCAACCATTCAATATACCAATATGGAAGATATTAAGTGAAACTGTTTCTCCAAAAAGTAACAACAAGGAAGCAAATCCTCTTTTGGCGGGAAGTTTAATGCGAGCTATTTTAAATGGGGGACTTTATCCAGCAGTGCTTTTTCAAGAAATAATGATTAGAGTAAAAACTGACAGTGAAGTGAGAGTTAATTATATTCGTGCTTCTATTATTAAGGCTTATTTAATAAGAAAGGCAAGAATTAAAAAAATTCAAAAATTAGAGGAGGTTTTAACAGTGGCGCTAAATGAGCAAACAACTGATAAATCTTATTTATTGGGCAGATTATTTGCGATTTTAGAGAAAACTCAAAAAGATGCAGGAAATGATACTTTGAGGGCTAGATATTTTACCTCTGCCATGACAACACCAAGTGCTGTCTTTCCAATATTAATTAGACTTGCCCAACATCATATAGCCAAAGAAGAATATGGTTATATAAATGATAAGAAGATTGAATTGATATTGAAAGATATAGATCGTTTTCCGTCACATTTAACATTAGATGAGCAAGGAGTTTTTACTTTGGGTTATTATCATCAAAGGGCAAAATTATGGGAGAGACAATCAAAAGAAAATTCATCTATAAAGGAGGAAAATTAAAATGAGTGAAGTGATTAAAAACAGGTATGAATTTGTTGTTTTGTTTGATGTAGAAAATGGAAATCCAAACGGAGATCCGGATGCTGCTAATATGCCGCGAATTGATGCAGAGACAAACTACGGTATTGTAACAGATGTTTGCATTAAGAGAAAAATAAGGAACTATGTAGAAGTTAAAAAAAATGATTATGAAAAATATAAGATTTATGTCAAGGAAGGAGTACCGCTTGATGTGAATCGTAAATGGGCTTATGAGGAAACAGGTGTTAAGGTTCCAAATGGAGCAGAAGAACCTAAGGATAAAGAAGAATATAAAAAGATAACCAAATTTATGTGTGATAATTTTTATGATATTCGAACTTTTGGTGCAGTTATGACTCTTAAATATAATTGTGGACAAGTCCGTGGCCCTGTTCAAATCAACTTTGCCCGGAGTATCGAGCCTATTGTACCGAGTGAACTGACTATTACCAGTTGTACGTATGCAAACGAGGGAGAATCCAGTTCTAAGATGGGGCGCAAACATATTATACCTTATGCCTTATACAAGGCAGAAGGTTATGTATCAGCTAATATTGCTAAAAAAATAACTGGATTTTCAGAAGATGATTTGGAACTTTTGTGGGAAGCTATTATTAATATGTTCGAGCATGATCATTCAGCTGCCCGTGGTAAAATGGCGGTTCGAAAATTAATTGTATTTAAACATGATAGTGAATTAGGGAATGTGCAATCTCATAAATTATTTGATACAATTACCATCAAACGTAATGATGAAAGTAAACCAGCGCGTTCTTTTTCTGATTATATTATAGCTATTGATAAAGATAAAATTCCGTCTAGTGTTACTTTAATCGAAAAACTATGAAAGAGTATCATGACGACGATCTTCTCATGCTTTCTGGAATCCAACATTTTGCTTTCTGTCGCAGGCAATGGGCTTTGATCCATATTGAACAGCAATGGCAGGAGAATTTACTTACCTTCAGTGGAAGAGATTTGCATGAGCGAGTGGATGATCCTTTTTTAACTGAGTCAAGGGGAACGGTTTTAATAACCCGTTCCCTGCCTTTGATCTCGCGTAAACTTGGTTTTTATGGTATGGCTGATGTGGTAGAATTTCATCAAAATGAAGAAGGCATTGAAATTAGAGGAAGAAAAGGTAAATGGAAACCACATCCGGTTGAATATAAATATGGGCAACCCAAGGTTGATAATCGTGATATTGTACAACTTTGTGCTCAAGCAATTTGTTTAGAAGAGATGTTTCAAATTAGAATTGTTGAGGGAGATTTATTTTATGGCCGTACCCGACGGCGTCAAAGAGTAATTTTTAGCGAAGAATTGAGGGCTGAAGTACAACAATTAGCTGAAGAGATGCATGAAATGTTTAATTTAGGCATTACTCCGGCAGCAGAATCCAAACCAGCTTGCCGAAGATGTTCTTTGGAAGAAATCTGTTTGCCAGATCTCAATAATTCGAAAAATTCAATCCAAAAATATTTACAGAATGCGTTAAGATAAACACTACTTGTGAGGTGATTAGGAATAATTGCGAAAACTGTTGAATATACTTTATGTTACATCACCTGATGCCTATCTTGCTAAAGAAGGGGAGACAGTTTTAGTTTTAATTGGAGAAGAAACAAAACTGAAAATACCAATACACAACCTGGAAGGAATAGTTTGCTTTGGTTATACTGGAGTAAGTCCAGCTTTAATGCACCTTTGTGCCGAACGAAATGTTGCTTTGTCTTTTTTATCAGAAAGTGGTAAGTTTAGAGCTAAGGTGACAGGTAGAGTTAATGGTAATGTATTATTACGTCGTAAACAGTACCGTACAGCTGATCAACCTGAAGAGTCATTGTTGATTGCAAAGAGTTTTATTTTTGGTAAGTTGTTTAACTGTAGATGTGTATTGCAACGATATATACGTGATCATGAGGAAAAAGGAAATACAGATGCTGTTGGGGAAGGAATAAAAACTCTGTCGATCAACCTTCAAAAAGCTACCGATTGTATGAATTTAGATATTTTAAGAGGGATTGAGGGTGAGGGAGCAAGGACATATTATGGTCTTTTTAATTGTCTGATATTAGAGTCAAAACAATTATTTCAGTTTAATGGCAGAAGTAGACGACCTCCGCGGGATCCAGTTAATGCATTATTATCATTTTTATACACTTTATTAGCTCATGATTGTTCAGCAGCTTTAGAAACAGTGGGACTCGATCCACAGGTTGGTTTTCTTCACCGGGAACGTCCTGGGCGACCGAGCTTAGCCCTAGATTTAATGGAAGAACTTCGACCGTATTTAGTTGATCGACTTACCTTAACATTAATCAACAACCGTCAAGTAGATATTAAAGATTTTACTTTTAAGGAGTCAGGTGGGGTAATAATGAACGATGATACTCGTAAAAATATAATTGCTGCCTGGCAAAGAAGGAAACAAGAGGAGATTACGCATCCGTTTTTAGGTGAGAAGATTCCAATTGGTTTAATTCCTTATACTCAAGCGTTATTATTGGCCAGATATTTGAGGGGTGATTTGGAAGCATATCCTCCATTTTTGATGAAGTAAGGGTGATTAAATATGATGGTTTTAATAACGTATGATGTTAAGACTGAAGATGATGCTGGGCGAAAAAGATTACGTTTAGTAGCAAAACAGTGTGAAAACTATGGACAAAGAGTTCAAAATTCAGTATTTGAATGTTTAGTGGATCCAGTCCAGTTTGCACAACTTAGAAGGGCACTAGAAGAGATTATTGACAAAAATGTTGATAGTTTAAGATATTATTTTTTGGGTAAAAATTGGAAGAACAGGGTTGAACATGTTGGTGCAAAAGCAACTTATGATCCTGAAGGCTTATTAATGATTTAGCGCGAAGGGTAAGCAAACATTAATTTTCTAAGAGGTTCGCAAATATAGATTAAGGTGGTGATTTGAAAGTATTCTTATAAGGTTTTAAATTAATTATTATGTTTTTTATTTAAGATCGCGTGATTAATGTTTTTAACCTAGAAGATATATAGGTTTTTTGTTATTACGTCACTCCCTGCACGGGAGTGTGGATTGAAACTACATATAAT
>Ga0209204_1000954_pt1 | contig 29121 bp, 23 predicted proteins | sample AD_JPNMR2_MetaG_FD_184425 | JGI IMG/M metagenome (GOLD analysis project Ga0209204, IMG submission 184425) | Active sludge microbial communities of municipal wastewater-treating anaerobic digesters from Japan - AD_JPNMR2_MetaG (SPAdes) (version 2) | ecosystem: Engineered > Bioreactor > Anaerobic...
AGCAGGTTTAATGGTAACAGCACTTCTCCTACCCCTCAGAGATGTTTAACCATTACCCTCAGAGCATGGGACTTGTGGAGCATCCCACGGTGACTATATATTCTGCTATAACTAATCATTAGCAAAAACTAATGACATAGGCTAATCAACCGAGCTTGTATTTCTACAAGCCCCCGCCTCTAGGGGCGGTGGGTAATTGACTATCTTTCCAATTGATATTTTATCATTGAATACAAAAAATGTGTGACTGTTATTAATTTTTTATTTTCTTTTTTAAATCTAGTTAACAGTCAAAAAATTTTTATCAAAGAATTCTAATGCTATTAACAAATAATTACTTTAGAGGAAATTGTATAAAAACTAATTAAAAATAGATTACTATTTATTTTCTAGCAAGTATATAGTAGTGGCAACTTCTTGATCCGTCGTTTTTTATATCTTCTACATAAAGCAACTTTTGAATCTCAAAATTAGAAAGAAGCATTTTTGCCTCTTCTTCGTTTACAAAATAATGAGGAATGCCTTTTTCTATTCCATCTTGTTTAATGATCGTATTTTCATCGATTTTGTAATTTATATTTTTTAAGTAAGAGGTGTTGTTTTTAGAATTTAGAGTCACAAATAATTCTCCTGTGGGTTTAAGGACGCGCTCAATTTCTGAGATAACCTTCTTAATACCCTTAGAATCTGTGTGATATATGACATGGAATGAAAATACTGCGTCAAAAGTAGAATTTTCAAAGGACAAAGAGTGCATATCACATAATCTTACGTCAATTTTGTAATCTTTTTGTTTGCAAATGGCTTCAAACTTCTCGATTGCGCTTAGTGATCCATCTACAGCAGTAACGTTAAACCCTTGTTCATAGAAATATAATGAGTTCCTTCCAAGGCCACAGCCAAGATCTAAAATCTTGTTTTTATTTTCCTTTTTCCAACGGGTGGAAAGGGGGTATACCACAGGAGCAGGAGTTACCCAACGATCCTCATTTATGTTATTCCAATCCCATGCACCATTAATGAGATTTTTATTTTCCATTTCTTTAGCCTCTACTTAAAATCTTTTATCATCATTAAATAAGCCACCTATGAATCCTCTACTTATATTTCTTGATTCATCTTTACTTGTGAAATGAGCTGCTTGAAGTACTCTATCTGCAAGTCTAGAAAAAGGCAAACTTTGAAGATAGACTTTTCCTGGACCAGTTAATTGAACCAAGAAAATTCCTTCACCACCAAAAAGTGCGTTCTTAAAGCCACCCACAAACTTAATATCATAATCAACTGTTGTAGAAAATCCGACTACACAGCCAGTATCCACTCTCAATGTTTCACCAGGTTCCAAAAATTTTTCTACAATAGTTCCTCCAGCATGAATAAAAGCCATTCCATTGCCCTCTAATCTTTGGAGAATAAATCCTTCACCACCAAATAAGCCTGCTCCGAATTTCTTTACAAACTGGATTGTGATTTCAATGCCATTTGCAGAACACAGATAACTATTCTTTTGACAGATAAATTTGCTATTAAAGTCAATCAAATTGACTGGAATTATTTTTCCAGGGTAAGGAGCAGAAAAAGCTACTCTACTCTTTCCTGAACCCGAGTTAACAAAATTAGTTATGAAAAAGCTTTCACCAACAATTGCTCTTTTAAAACCTTTGAATATTCCTCCTTCAGCTTTGGTTTGCATTACAATATCATTATCCATATACATTAAAGCACCAACTTCTGCTCTAACTCCTTCTTGAGGATCTAATTCAATTTCAACTAATTGCATATCGTCTCCATAAATTTTGTAGTCGATTATATCGGCCATTTTTTATTACGCCCCCTTTACAAATATGATTAATACGTTTGATACGTTAAAATTTTTATAAATATATTTTTCATAAAAGTATTAGAAAATCTTCTATTTTTGACTTATATTATATATTAAAAAAAATAAATACACAAATTTTATAAAAAAAATTAAAAGACGAGAATATTTAAACTAACTACTTTTTTAACTAAATCTTATTGATTTTTTTATAATTTGTGTTATAATAATAATGAGAATTCATCTAGTAAATTAAACATGAGGATAAATGCCGAGGGCTCCTGCCCTCGAGATTTTTTATAACTAAAGCTACTAAGTTTGTGATTAGAATCTAGTAGCTTTATAATTTTAAATATGAGAAGATTAAATTGAAATGTACTAGGCCTTTTTCAAGATTAAAAATTGCTAGAAAGAGAGTGACATAAACAAGGAGGGTTTAACATGCTTTCCAACGAAGAGATAAGACAGTTAATTTGGGAAAAATCAAATGAAGTCGCTGTAAAAATGGGACTAGAGATCTTTGATATATCAATAAGAGGGACTCGAAAAAATAAGACTGTCGAAATAATTATTGATAATCTAAGTGATTATGTTTCAATAGGTGATTGTGAAAGATTTTCTAGGGCTATAGAACCGTGGTTAGACGAATTAAATGTTTTTGACAGCAGTTATGATTTAGTGGTTAGCTCTCCAGGACTTAATAGAAAATTAAGAGATAGAGACGATTATATTAGGTTTAAGGGAAAACTTGCAAAATTCATCCTAAAAGGGGATGAGGCTAAAGTAATAACGATAGTAGGATATATTAATGACGTTAATGATGAAACATTGAAAGTAATAGAAAAAGAATCGCAAAAAATAATTGAAATTCCTCTAAATAACGTTGAAAAAGCTAATTTAGAGATTGATTTTTGAATAAAAGTTTTTAGGAGGTGGATTAGGTGAATTTAAATTTACTAGAGGCTATAGATTCTTTAGAGAAAGAAAAAGGGATTAGTCGCGATTATTTAATTGATATTATAGCTAAATCGATCAAAAGCGCATACAAAAAAAACTATGGAGCCAAAAATGTCGAAATAGATATAGATAAAAATCTTACAAGATTAAATGTTTACCAAGTATGGAATGTTGTTGAAGTTGTCGAGAATCCCAAAGAAGAAATTTCTTTAGAAGAAGCGAAAAAGATAGATCCGAAAGTTGAAGTTGGAGGGGTTATAAGAAAAAAGGTCAATCTGAAGAAAGATTTTAACAGGATAGCGGCTCAAACTGCCAAACAAGTTATTCTTCAAAATCTAAAAGAGGTCGAAAAGAAAAAATTGTTTGAAAGATATTTGCCTTTAAAAAATAAGATATCAACAGCTGAGGTAGTAAGAGTTACAGACAGCTATGTGGATATTAGAATCGGGAAACTTGAAACTAAACTTCCTGATAAAGAGATGATTCCTGGAGAAACATTTAATAAAGGAGATTTAATTAAAGTATATATAAAAGATATTCAAAGTACATCCAAAGGGCCAAGAATAATGGTTTCTCGAACCGCTCCAGAATTTATCTGTGAACTTTTAACAAGCATTGTTCCGGAAATTGATGAAGGAATTGTTAAGATCGTTAAGATAAGTAGAGAACCAGGGATAAGAACCAAAGTTGCTGTAACAAGCACTGTTCCAAACGTTGATGCAGTTGGTGCATGTATAGGAGAAAAAGGATTTCGAATAAATGAATTATTAAAAGAAATTAAGAATGAAAAAGTTGATATAATTGAATATTCCGATGATCCGAAGATTTTTATCAAAAATGCATTAGCCCCTGCTGAAGTTAAAAATATCACATTAAATGAAGAAGAAAGAACCGCTTACGTATATGTTCCAGAGAATCAATTTTCTTTGGCAGTCGGAAAAGGTGGTCAAACAGCACGTCTCGCAGCAAAAATTACTGGATGGAAAATTGATATTCACCCCTTAAGTTAAAAAATAAAATATATAGCCATGAAGTTGCCGTGTGAATTAAAAATATCACACGGCAATTTTTTTATACTTGACTTAGAGTTAACTCCATATTATATAATTAAAAAAATGTTAAAAAATAATGCTTAATTTAACTAGAAAAATAAAATAAAAATAAAAAGCACTTGACATGGAGTTAACTCTATGGTGTATGATTAAATTAACAAGAGTGAAAAATTTATTTAAAGGGGATGAAAATCATGAAAAGATGCGAAGAACAAGATAATTTCATAACAATAATTCGAAATGGTTCACAAGAACCATTTAAGGGTCCTGAGAAATGGTTTACTAGAGATGTTATTGTTGAAAATCTTTTTCCAGAGAATCATTTATTCCCTTATAGTGGAAGTTTAGTCAAATTTCAGCCTGGAGCCAGAACGGCTTGGCATACCCATCCTATCGGGCAGAGATTGATTATAACTAAAGGAGTTGGGTGGGTACAACAATGGGGTGAGCCAATCGAAGAGGTTAGAGAAGGTGATGTTGTTTGGTTTCCTGCTGGAGTTAAACATTGGCATGGTGCAACACCTACAAGTTCAATGTCACATATAGCACTTTCAGGTGTTTATGAATCTCAAGCAGCAGTATGGATGGGGTAGATTAACAACTAATGTCTCATTATTTAATGGGTTTAAATGCTGGACTAACTGAAGATCAGTTAATGGGTATAATATCTGTTCTTGAACTTGAAATAGGCCATGAAAAGACACAAAATGCTTATCAATTATTAAATATTACTTTAAAAGATAAAAATTTAAAACAAAAGGAGAATAAAAAATGAACCATTTTATTTATCACAATCCAGTTAAAGTATATTTTGGAAAAGATCAACTTTGTCATCTTGGTGAAGAATTAAGTAAATATGGAAAAAGAGTGCTTCTAACCTACGGAGGAGGATCAATAAAAAAGATAGGACTGTATGATAAAGTTGTTAATGAAATTAAAAAATCAGGATTAGAATTGTATGAACTTTCAGGAATCCAGCCAAATCCAAGAATCGATTCTGTAAGAAAAGGGGCACAAATATGTAAAGATATGAAAATAGACGTTCTTTTGGCTGTTGGGGGAGGCTCAGTATTAGATGCAACAAAGTACATGGCTGCAGGAGCTTGCGTAGACTTCGATCCCTGGGATTTCTTCAGTAAATGTGCTCCAATAGAAAAGGCGCTTCCTGTGATTACTATTCCAACACTTGCAGCTACCGGTTCAGAAATGAATGATGGAGGCGTGATAAGTAATCCTGAAACAAAGGAAAAAATAGGCCGTTCTTCACCTAGGTTGTTCCCAAAGGTTTCCTTTTTAGATCCTACTAATACTTTTACAGTAAATTCTTATCACACAGCCTGTGGTTCAGTAGATATAATGTCACATATAATAGAGGTTTATTTTACTCCAGAACCTGACTTATACATGCTAGACACTGTTATGGAGGGTCTTATGAGAACAGTTATTAAATATGCCCCTATTGCTTTAAAAGAACCAGATAATTATGAGGCTAGAGCAAATCTGATGTGGACCTCTTCGTGGGCTATCAATGGGTTTATAGATGGCGGAAAGCAACATGAATGGAGTTGTCATTCGATGGAACATGAATTGTCAGCAATTTATGATATCACTCATGGACTTGGTCTTGCTATTCTGACTCCTAGATGGTTAGAATACTGTTTAGATGAAAACACTGTAGGAAAATATTATCAATTTGGGACGAATGTTTTTGGTATTGATCCCAAAATCGAACCTATGACTGTTGCAAGAAAAAGTATTGATATGTTGTCTGAGTTCTTCTTTGATACATTGGGATTAGAAAGCACCTTTTCCAAAATAGGAATCCAAGAAGAAGATTTTTCTTTTATGGCAAAAAGAGCATGTGGAGGCAAAATTATAAAAGGCTTTAAGCCCTTAGGACAAAAAGATATTGAGGAAATCTTTAAAATGTGTTTGTAATTATAATTTAAATAAAATCCAAGCTAGGAGATATTAACGTGAAAAGAAAAGAACTTATAAATTTTAATTTATCTGCTGTGTTTATTGCTTTAGGACTTATTTTACCATTTTTAACAGGTCAGATTCAACAAATAGGTACTATGTTACTTCCTATGCATATCCCTGTTCTTTTGTGTGGATTAATTTGCGGATGGAAGTATGGATTATTTATAGGCTTTATTCTGCCACCTCTTCGTTCGGTTATTTTTGGGATGCCTCCTATGTTTCCAACGGCTATTGCTATGGCGTTTGAACTTGCTACTTATGGAGTAGTGATTGGATTTTTATACCAAAGATCTAATAAAAAATCTGTAGCTTCTGTTTATCGTTCTATGATAGGTGCTATGATATCTGGAAGAATAGTTTGGGGTCTCGTTATGATGGTAATTTTAGGAATAAGAGGAAACATTTTTACATGGAAGATGTTTATAGCGGGAGCATTTTTAAATGCTATACCTGGAATTATCCTGCAGCTAGTCCTTATTCCTTCTATTATGGTAATACTTGACCGAACCAAAATGATTCAATTTTCCAAAAAAGTTAAATCTGAGGTGGAAAGTTCAGAAAATTAAAGCCTGTAATTGTATAAAAAGACAGGAAGGTGAAAATTGTGGAAGAAGAAAATAAAAAGATTTTGATTGCATATTTTTCTTGGGATGGAAACACCAAAATAATAGCTCAAAAAATTCAAGCTCAAATTAAAGGAGACCTTTTTGAGATAAAATGTGCTAAACCTTATTCTAGTAACTACCAGACAGTTCTAAAAGAAGCAAAAAGAGAACAAAAAGATCGAGTAAGGCCTAAACTTGTTACACATGTAGAAAATATGGAGGAATACAATATTATTATACTTGGCTATCCAAATTGGTGGGGAACAATCCCCATGCCTATTGTTTCTTTTCTTGAAGAATATGATTTTTCTGGAAAAACTATCTTGCCATTCTGCAGTCACGGAGGTGGTGGATTAGGCAGAAGTGTATCTGATATAACTAAACTTGTTCCTAATGCAAGAGTTGGTAGTGGACTAGCTATTCACTATTCTGGTGGTTCGGATCTTGATTCCAAAATCAAAAAATGGTTAGAAGAAAATATCCAATAAACTGCACCCAGATTGATATAAAATTATACTTATTATTGATTTTATATTGAGACTAAGGGGAAGCCCTCTGTGTTAGTACAAAGTATCAAAAGTTCAAATAAAATAACAGTTTATTAAGTTTCTGAATTTATAATTATGAAAAAGGAGGAAAAGATGATCTACAAAGAATTTAAAGACAAAAAGTTGTCGGCCCTTGGTTTTGGTGCAATGCGCCTACCTATTATTAATGGAAATTATAGCAGGATTGATGAAAAGAAAACTCTAGAAATGATTGATTATGCAATTTCAAAAGGAATAAATTACTTTGATACTGCATGGGGATACCATGATGGAAATTCAGAAATTATAATGGGTAAAATCTTAAGTCAATACCCTAGAGAAAGATACTACCTAGCCACTAAATTTCCTGGTTACGATTTGTCAAATATGACAAAAGTTGAAGAGATTTTCGAAACACAGTTAAAAAAATGTAATGTAGAATATTTTGATTTTTATTTATTTCATAATGTATGTGAGATGAATATAGATGCTTATTTAGATGAAAAGTATGGTGTTTTTAAGTATCTTATGAAACAAAAAAATGAGGGCAGAATTCATCATCTTGGTTTTTCCACTCATGGCAGTTATTCTACAGTAAAACGTTTTTTAGAATCATATGGAGATAGTATGGAATTTGCTCAAATACAGCTTAATTACTTTGATTGGTTTTTTCAGGATGCAAAATCTAAAGTTGAATTGTTTAAAGAGTATTCAATCCCTATCTGGGTGATGGAACCTTTACGTGGAGGAGAGCTTGTAAGCTTATCAAAAGATCACACTGAAAAACTAAAAAAGTTGCGTCCTAATGAGTCTGTCGTTGCCTGGGCATTTCGTTTTCTTCAATCAATCCCAGAAGTTAATATGGTGCTTTCAGGAATGTCAAACTTACAACAATTAGAAGAAAACATAAAAATTTTTGAAAAAAATAGACCGCTTAACGAAGAAGAATTAGCAACACTTTTGAATATTTCAAAGGAAATAATCGGAATAAATGGGGTTCCATGTACTAAGTGTCGTTACTGCATAGAACAGTGTCCACAAGAATTAGATATCCCATATCTAATTGAGTTATATAACGAATATTCTTTTACAAAAGATGGTTTTGATACTCCAACTGCGCTGATGGCTCTTCCTCCTGAAAAACGTCCAAGCGCTTGTATCAGTTGTAAAAGCTGCGAAAGCGTTTGCCCTCAGCAAATCAATATTTCTGAAATATTAGCAAATTTTTCAAAAAAAGTTGGTGGTTGAAAAAATAAGGTTTAAAACATAGATAAAAAACAGATTAAAAAAATACAAAGAGAAGTACATATGAGGAGGAATTACAATGGAATACGTTAAACTTGGTAACTCAGGATTAGAAGTTTCAAGAATTTGTCTTGGTTGTATGAGCTTTGGTGATTCGGAAATATGGACGCACAAATGGGTTCTAAATGAAGAAAATAGTAGACCAATTATCAAAAGAGCCCTTGAATTAGGTATCAACTTTTTTGACACAGCAAACGTATATTCTCTTGGAAGAAGCGAAGAAATTCTTGGAAAGGCTTTAAAAGACTATGCAAAACGTGATGAAGTTGTCATTGCCACAAAGGTATTTTCAAGAATGCGAGATGGACCTAATGGAGTTGGGCTTTCACGAAAGGTTATTATGAATGAGATTGATAATAGTTTAAAAAGGCTTGGTACAGATTATGTTGATCTATACATTATTCATCGATGGGATTATAATACTCCAATAGAAGAAACAATGGATGCATTAAACGATGTTGTAAAAGCAGGAAAGGCTAGATATATAGGTGCCTCTGCTATGTATGCATGGCAATTCCAAAAAGCATTATATACAGCAGAAAAACACGGATGGACAAAATTTGTTTCCATGCAAAACCATTACAACCTTATATATAGAGAGGATGAAAGAGAATTAATTCCTTTATGTAAAGATCAAAAAATTGGTCTTACTCCATATAGCCCTTTAGCAGCAGGCAGATTGGCAAGAGATTGGTCTGAAACTACTTATCGCCTTCAAACTGATGAAGTTGCTAAATCAAAATATGACTCAACTAAAGATGCTGACAAAGCTATTGTAGATAGAGTAGCAGAACTTGCAAATAAACATGGAGTTTCAAGAGCACAAATTTCATTAGCGTGGTTATTACACAAAGATCCAGTGAACGCACCTATTGTTGGAGCTACCAAAATAACTCATTTAGAAGATGCTGTAGGAGCTATAGCAGTTAAATTAACTCCTGATGAAATTACATACTTAGAAGAACCCTATGTACCGCATCCAATTGTTGGTCCTATTTAATCTTAAAAGATAAGATATGGAGATGATAACTATGAAAATTTCTGAAGTTAGCGAAAAATTTAATATTTCTTCTGACACTCTTAGATATTATGAAAAAATAGGTTTAATTCCTCCTGTGAATCGTAATAGTAGTGGAATACGAGAATACACAGAAGAAGATTGTAATTGGATAGAATTCATATTATGTATGAAAAATGCTGGGCTTCCTATTAAAACACTTATAAAATATGTTCAATTATTTCAGCAAGGTGATGATACAATTGAAGAAAGAAAAGAATTATTGGTGAAAGAGCGGGAAATACTTAACAAAAAAATTCAAAATATGCAAAAAACGCTAGAAAGGTTAGATTTTAAAATAGCAAAATATGAAGAAAAAATATTAAAAAGAGAAGAAACACTAAGAGATATGCTTTTTTCATAAAAACGAACGAAATATCAAAAAAAAATACCGCGTTATGAAAACGCGGTATTTCTATTTAAAGGGGTGGGACATATGGGGAAATATGGTATGAAAAAAGTTACGTTCAACATCGCATATCTAAAATTGAAAGGGGGGCAATACCTACTCTCGCACGTTTTACCGTACTACCATCGGCACGATACGGCTTAACCGTCAGGTTCGGAATGGAGCTGGGTGTGTCCCGTACCGTTATCTTCACCCCCCATTATTCTTTTCATTTTTGTTCACTCATAAGTGCATAGGTTTCGTCCAAAGCCTCGGGCTATTAGTACCGCTCAGCTCAATGCCTCTCGACACTTACACTTGCGGCCTATCTATGTCCTCTTCTCGAACTGCCCTTACCTCTTTTTCAAGAGTGGGAAGCCTCTTCTTAGGGCCCGTTTCCCGCTTAGATGCTTTCAGCGGTTATCGGTTATATGTGTTGGCTACTCAGCTTTTGCCACTTGCATGACAGCTGATTCACCAGTGACATACTCACTCCGGTCCTCTCGTACTAGGAGCAACCCCCTTCAAGCTTCCTGCGCCCGCAGCAGATAGGGACCGAACTGTCTTACGACGTTCTGAACCCAGCTCACGTACCGCTTTAATGGGCGAACAGCCCAACCCTTGGGACCGACTTCAGCCCCAGGTTGCGATGAGCCGACATCGAGGTGCCAATCCACGCCGTCGATGTGAACTCTCGGGCGTGATTAGCCTGTTATCCCCGGGGTAACTTTTATCCGTTGATCGACGGCCCTTCCTCTCAGAACCGCCGGGTCACTAAGTCCAGGTTTCCCTCCTGTTCGACCTGTCAGTCTCTCAGTCAGGCAGGCTTTTGCCTTTGCACTCTTCAGTGGATTACCAACCCACTTGAGCCTACCTTCGAGCACCTCCGTTACCTTTTAGGAGGCAACCGCCCCAGTTAAACTGCCCGCCTAACACTGTCCGGATCAAGCTCTTCACTTTACTCCGTTAGTAACCCACCACTGTAAGGGCGGTATCCCACTGCCGGCTCCCCCTAGCCTGGCGACCAGGGTTCTCAGCCTCCCGCCTATCCTGTACATACAGCGATAGATTACAATGTCAGGTTACAGTAAAACTCCACGGGGTCTTTCCGTCTAGCTGCGGGTCCTCGGCATCTTCACCGAGACTGTAATTTCACCGGATCCTTCGTTAAGACAGCTCCCCAGTCGTTACGCCATTCATGCAGGTCGGAACTTACCCGACAAGGAATTTCGCTACCTTAGGACCGTTATAGTTACGGCCGCCGTTTACCGGGGCTTCAGTTCGGAGCTTTCACCCCTCCCCTTAACCTTCCGGCACTGGGCAGGCGTCAGTCCCTATACGTCCACTTCCGTGTTCGCAGAGACCTGTGTTTTTGGTAAACAGTCGCTAGGGACTTGTCACTGCGGCTCTGTACCAGCGTTTCCACCAGCACAGTCCACCCCTTCTCCCGAAGTTACGGGGCCTTTTTGCCTAGTTCCTTAACGAAGGTTATTCCGCTCCCCTTAGCCTTCTAAGCCAGTCTACCTGTGTCGGTTTGCAGAACGGGCTGTATATAACTCATACGCTACACGAGGCTTTTCTCGACAGTTTGATTAGCCACCGTTGGCCTTACGGCCTCCCCATCACGACTCCTCCTCCACCGGCGGTTTTCCCTACCGGCTTCTCAGGCATCGTCGCTTGGAAGACTTGCAACTTAATCTCGGCAGCTTCACCTCCTGTGTCACCCCTTGTAACTCGTTATATACAGGCACGGGATTCTTTACCCGTTGTCCATCGGTTACCTCTTTCGAGTTCACCTTAGGTCCCGGCTTACCCTGGGCGGACGACCCTTCCCCAGGTACCCTTAGACTTTAGGGGTGGGAGATTCTCACTCCCATCTCGTTACTCATGCCTGCATTCTCTCTTGTGCTTCGTCCAGATGACTTCTCAATCACCCTTCTCCCTATCGCACAACGCTCCCCTACCTATAACCTTTCGGTTATACCGTAGCTTCGGTGTGTGGCTTTAGCTCCGTTTCATTTTCGGCGCAGTCCCCTTCTATCGGTGAGCTGTTACGCACTCTTTAAAGGTTGGCTGCTTCTAAGCCAACCTCCCGACTGTCTCAAGAGGTCCACTTCCTTTCCCACTTAGCCACTTCTTCGGAACCTTAGCTGTCGGTCTGGGCTTTTTCCCTCTCGACCATGAAGCTTATACCCCACAGTCTTTCTCCCTGTCATCCAGTTAAGGCATTCGGAGTTTGGTTGGTTTCAGAGGTCACCCCCCTACGCCATCCAGTGCTCTACCTCCTTAACTTTCTTCTACAGAGGCCGTGCCTACACACGTTTCGGGGAGAACCAGCTATCTCCAGGTTCGTTTAGCTTTTCACTCCTACCCACACGTCATCTGAGAATTTTTCACTATCCACCAGTTCGGGCCTCCACTTGGTTTTACCCAAGCTTCACCCTGCGCATGGGTAGCTCACCTGGCTTCGGGTCTATGTCTAATGACTTTCGCACTATTCATACTCGGTTTCCCTGCGGCTTCACCTTCTCCGGCTTAACCTCGCCATTAAACATAACTCGCAGGCTCATTAATCAAAAGGAACGCGGTCACTTCCGCTCCCGCTTCCTGTAGGCATACGGTTTCAGGTTCTCTTTCACTCCCCTCCCGGGGTGCTTTTCACCTTTCCCTCACGGTACTTATCCTCTATCGCTCTGCTAGAGTATTTAGCCTTGGATGGAGGTCCACCCGGATTCACGCGGGATTTCTCGTGTCCCACGCTACTTGGGATTCCAGCAGCTGTGTCATAAGTTTACGTGTACGGGACTTTCACCCTCTTCGGTAGGATTTCCCAATCCTTTCCACTTACCTTATTTCCTCAGCCCCCTATCGGACAGTCGGGTAGCTGGATCCCTCTACCCACATACGACAACGCCTGTCCGCTTTTCCATCGTATGTGTTTGGGCTCTTCCCCTTTCGCTCGCCACTACTTAGGGAATCTCGTTTGATTTCTTTTCGCCTGGGTACTAAGATGTTTCCCTTCCCCAGTTTCGCTTCCTTTTCAGGATGCCTTTCGGCAGGTTTCCCCATTCGGATATCTGCGGATCTTTGCTCGCTTGCAGCTCCCCGCAGCTTTTCGCAGCTGGCCACGTCCTTCTTCGCCTCTAGCTGGCTAGGCATCCACCGTATGCCCTTATTACTTTGGACTAACCTATGCACTTGTCAATGAACAATCGTTTTTATTCTGCGTTTTAATGAACAACCGAAAAACTTGGTGGAGTGAAGGGGACTTGAACCCCTAACCTTCTGCGTGCAAGGCAGACGCTCTCCCAGTTGAGCTACCACCCCATATAAAAAATTAGACTATATTTAGACTATATAAATGTTTATCTATTTAATGAACAAAGATAAATCACTCAAAAGTAGATAGAGGGAGTTAAACAAAAATTATTTTTATTTGTGTATATATCTCCTTAGAAAGGAGGTGATCCAGGCGCACCTTCCGGTACACCTACCTTGTTACGACTTCGCCCCCCTCGCCAAGCCCACCTTCAACAGTACCTCCCGTACTGCCTTCAGGTGTTCCCAACTCGGGTGGCGTGACGGGCGGTGTGTACAAGGCCCGGGAACGTATTCACCGCAGTTTGGCTGACCTGCGATTACTAGCGATTCCGACTTCATGTAGGCGGGTTGCAGCCTACAATCCGTATTTCGGAGAGTTTTTTTAGGATCCGCTCCACCTCTCGGCTTCGCTTCCCTTTGTCCCCTCCATTGTAGCACGTGTGTCGCCCAGAGTATAAGGGGCACGCTTACCTGACGTCATCCCCTCCTTCCTCCGCCTCGTCGGCGGCAGTCCGATTAGAGTCCTCGCCTTTCCGCGTTAGTAACTAATCGTAGGGGTTGCGCTCGTTGCGGGACTTAACCCAACACCTCACGGCACGAGCTGACGACGGCCGTGCACCACCTGTGTAACCTCCCGCTTTGCAGCAGGCCAGTAGATTTCTCTACCTTCAGTTACATGTCAATCCCTGGTAAGGTTCTTCGGTTACCATCGAATTAAACCACATGCTCCACCGCTTGTGCGGACCCCCGTCAATTCCTTTGAGTTTCATCCTTGCGGACGTACTCCCCAGGCGGCTCACTTAGCGCGTTCGCTTCAGCACAGAGAGTTTATCACTCCCTACACCTAGTGAGCATCGTTTACGGCTAGGACTACCCGGGTATCTAATCCGGTTTGCTCCCCTAGCTTTCGGGCCTCAGCGTCTGGTGCACCCCAGTAGACCGACTTCTCCACCGGCGTTCCTACCCGTATCTGCGGATTTCACCCCTACTCGGGTAATTCCGTCTACCTCTGGTGCCCTCAAGTAATTCAGTTTCATCCGCTAGCCTATCGTTGAGCAATAGGTTTTCACAGATGACTTCTTTTACCGCCTACGCCCCCTTTACGCCCAGTAATTCCGGGTAACGCTTGCCCCCTACGTCTTACCGCGGCTGCTGGCACGTAGTTAGCCGGGACTTTTCCTAGCCTACTTTCTTCTCCTGTGTGTCCACAGGCCTTTTATTCGGCTAGTTCAGAAGTTTACATCCCGAAGGACTTCTTCCTCCACGCGGCGTCGCTGGATCAGGCTTTCGCCCATTGTCCAAGATTCCCCACTGCTGCCTCCCGTAGGAGTAGGGCCCGTCTCTCAGTGCCCTTGTGACCGTTCATGCTCTCACACCGGTTATCCGTCATCGGCTTGGTAAGCTTTTATCTCACCAACTACCTGATGGAGAGTAGGCTCATCCCTCGGCTGTCTCACCACTTTCCCCTCTCGGGCTTATCGAAGTTTACCTACCGTTTCCAGTAGCTATCTCCGTCCAAGGGGTAGATTCCTACCTTTTACTCACCCGTTCGCCACTATCCTAAGCTCGCGCTTAGAACCGTTCGACTTGCATGTGTTAGGCACGCCGCCAGCGTTAACCCTGAGCCAGGATCAAACCCTTCATCCTAACTCTTCTTTTCCCTCTATCTACTTTTCAATGATCTCTACTTTTTTCCGCAAAAATCTAATATGCGGCCTTACCACATTTGTTTGTTCGTCCTTTTTTATTTCTTTTCCATTTCTCTTTCATCCTATGTTTCCCTCAACGTTCTATATCTTATCATATTTCTATCTGTCTTGTCAATTGCTTTTTTGTGAAGTTATATATAATTTACTGTTAATTCATCTCTTTCCTCTGTTGATTAATAAAACTAAGCTTAAATTAACTCTATATTTTATCTTATCTTCTAAGCAATACAAATGAATAATAGACGATGAAAAATGAATAAAACAAAAATCCTATTGAAGGCAAATAAAACCATTTATTAGCTCCAAGCTCAGTATTACCAAATAGTTGAATACCCATCCACGCAAGAGAATATCTTACTATTATGTAGGTAATCATAAAAACCATAAAAAATGAATAAAAGAATATTATGAGAGCTATAATTTTATGATTCTTACTTCTTGCTCGTTCTAACGAAAAAAGCTCCAATAACACCCCAAAAATTAAAAGTAATATTGATAAGATAAGTAATTGCCTTGTGTTAAAAGGAAAATTCTGCCCAAGCAAACTATTAACTATAGGCTTTAAATAATTTATTATAGCGATTATCAACATAGAAATAACAGCAATCACTATATTCAATGTTCCAAAAATCATCTCTAAAATGGGATAAGGAGGTTTATCTTTTTTTTCTACCTTTTTATATAGTGGCTCTTTTTTATTTGGTTCATAATAGTAACTTACATCAACCTTCATATCTAATGTCTCCTTTTAAGTCACCTTTGAAAAATGATAATTTTATTCATTTGATGAGATGTTCTTTAATTATGAATTACCTATACCTGTATCTTAACAAAAATAATAAAATCAACCAAACAAGTTGTCAATCAAATACAATTATAGTATTGTTCGCTGATATAAATTAAGGAATTACTATCTTGGCCACAAAATTCTCATTAATAAAACTACTCTAATCAATCTCAATTTTATCTATTTCAAGCACAATCTTAGATATTTTTTCAATCATTGTCTCATACAACTCTTGAAAATCAACCTCGGTTATCTTATCTGCTGGAATCTTAAAAACTGCAATTACTGGTTCTTTTATCTTCATTTCAGGAAGTTTGTAAGAATTCTCTAAAAAAGTATACTTTTTCAATACTTTTTCTTTCAGCATCCTACCAAGTTCTATATAAATCGATACTTTATTACTTTCAATATTTTCAGGTAGTTTATACACAATATGGATGTCACTTAAATATGGAAAATAAAAAACTCCATCTACCCATTTTTTGAAATGATCAATTATAAATTGAAGAGTCTTATCATTTATACTCATACTAAGAGAGAGATAATTTTGTCCTTTTAGCTTCTCTGTAAAAATTAGTTTTTTAACGAATCTTTCATCACCATATGCCCTGTAGGCAACCAACTTTAAAGGAGACTGAACAATCCCAAATGAGGTCTCAGGATAGACTATTTTTTTATATTTTTGAGCTATTTCTTTGTATTTTGTTTCTAAAAAAATTGCATTAGGAAATAAAGTTGGATACAAAACACTCATAACTTTACTTGGATGATCTGGTCCTAGAATTTCTATGTTTCTTCCTTCTTTGTCTACTAAAATTGTGTAAACAGGGAAAGTATTACTTTTATCAAATACACTAGCAAAAAAATAGTGTTGGAACTCATCAGCTAACAAACTATTATATTTTTCTAAATAGCTTAATGCATATTGTGTAAGCTCTTTCAATTTATTCCTCTCCTAGATACTCTTTTATTCGTTCGGCTATTATTTGACTTTTCACTACTTTGGCAATTTCTTCAATAGGTGCTTCTCGTATCTTGTTAATACCACCAAAATGTTGAATTAATTGTTTTTTCCTTTTTGGTCCAACCCCAGGAATTTGGTCTAATTTTGTTCTTTCATATCTTTTTGTTCTAAGCCTTCTATTAAATCCTATAGCAAACCTGTGTGTCTCGTCTCTCACGTAAATTAACAATCGCAAAACTGGGTGATCTAAGGGTAAGTGTAGGTCAGGAATTTCTCCTGGAAATACTATTCTTTCATCCTCCTTAGCTATCCCGACTACATCAACATCTTTTAAAGAAAAACCTATTTCTTCCAGCGCTTCTACTGCAGAATTTACTTGACCCTTGCCTCCGTCGATAAACAATAGATCAGGAAGCGAGTAGTTACTATATCTTCTTTTAATAACTGCTTTTATACTTTCGTAGTCATCCGGAATTTTTATGTTATCAAGCCTATACTTTCTATAATTCTCCTTTTTAGGTTTTCCATTTTCAAAGCAAACAACTGACGCAACTGTATATAATCCCTGTAAATGAGAAATATCGATTCCTTCAATTACATTCGGTATTTTTTTTAGAGATAGTATTTCTTTCGTTAACTTTAAAGAGCTGCTTAGATCTTTTTGTCTCTTGATTTCTTCATTAAGATTTTTGTAGGCTATATCATAAAGCTTCGAATTTTTTCCAATTTTTTCAATCCTTTTTAATCCTTTTTCTGATAAAAAATTAAGTATATCCTCATCAACTTTTTCTTCATACATAGTCAAAATAGTAGTAGGCAATTCGTTGTTTCTTACTATATAATATTGATGCAAAAAGTCATTTAACTTTCCTTCCAAAGTAAAAGATAATTTTGATATTAAATATCCTTTTCTTACTATAAGTACGACATACACTGGAGGTTCATACATGATAATATCAATATTGACCCCATTTTTGTATTCTACAGCTACTTCTTCAAATAAGCTTTCAAGTTTATACAAAGTATCTCTCATTTGAGCAGCTTTTTCAAAATTTTTTAATTCTGCATATTCTATCATCATTTTATTCAAATAATTTTCTACTTCACTTATATTTCCAGAAAGAAAATCTATAACTTTCTTTACGGATTTGTTATAAATATCCTCATCAACATCTGTGTAGCAAGGACCATAGCATTTTCCTAAATGGTATAGAAAACATGGTTTGCTTTTTCTTTCTAAATTTCTATTACAACTTCTTACTTTATATACACTTTGAAGTACTTCTATCACGTCTTTTACAAATTTAACATCTGAATATGGTCCGAAATATCTTCCTTTTTCTTCCTTTTTAACTCTGACATACTTTATTCTAGGATATCTTTCTTCAGTAACTAGTATGTATGGATAAACTCTTGTATCTTTAAGCATAATGTTATATTTTGGTTTATGGATATAAATTAGATTTGCCTCTAAGATAAAGGCTTGATTTTCGTTTGAAGTTACAATATAATCTAAATTTACAGCCTCTTCTAGCATTATTGGAACTTTTTCATATCCTATATAATTATTTTTATTAAAATATGAAGATACTCTATTTTTAAGATTTTTAGCTTTTCCTATATAGATAGGTTCACCATCAATATTTTTAAAAACATAAACTCCGGGTTTTTTAGGTATATCTTTCAAAACAATTCTATCTATCAATTCATTTTTCACCTCTTACTAACTAATGAAACTTTTACATCTTTCATCTAAGCAATTCTTTTCAGAAATCATATTGCTTACAATTTGCCCTATGGGATTTGGTTCTTTTGATAAAAAAGAAGCCAAATGCATATGAAGACATTTTATTTTATTAAAGTCAGCAGTTCCACCAATTCCGCTTTCTTCAATTTTCTTCTTAATGTTGCGAGGTAATTGTTCTAATTGATCTCCTAATATTATTACCCGCTTTTTTATTTCTTCAAGATGAGCTTGAAAGAGTTGTTCTTTCAATTCAGAGTTTTCAAATACTTTTTTCTCAAGAGTCGCTATCAAACTTTCCGATTCGAGCTTAGAAACAACTTCAACTAAATAGGGACACGTAACCCAATACAGTGTAGGAAAAGGTTTATTATCTTTAAGAGGATAACATTGTATTACTTGGGGATAATTATACTTACATCTTAATGTAATCGATAGAATATTATCTACTTTTCTGTTTAACTGATTATAAATAATATCTAAATCACTTTTTGAAACCAAAGAGCAACCCAACCAACATCCTCCATTCTTTTTTTAAGCTCTAAACCATATTTTTTTGCCTCTGTTAACATTATATCTTCTTTTTCCTTTATTATACCTGAAAAGACAATATTGGCTTTGTTATTTAAAATAATATGAAACTTAGGATCTTCAATCAATTCTATTAAAACTTCTGCTATAATATTCGAAACTAATATATCATATTTTATATCTGTATTTATATCTTTCAATAGATCTGATTTTTGAATGTCAATGTCTACCTTATTTAATTTAGCAGCCTCTTGGGCTTTTTCAACCGCAAAAATGTCGTTATCTACTGCCTTTACATATCTTGCTCCCATTTTTTTAGCATAAACAGCTAAGATGCCGCTACCTGTACCTACATCTAAAACATACTTACCTTCACAGCCAATTTCACTTAACAATTTAGCAGCCAACTTAGTAGTTGTATGAGTTCCAGTTCCAAATGCACTTCCTGGAACGATGTTAAGAACAAGCCCTGGTTTTTCAACCTTTTTATCTAAATAAGGATTTATCCAAACTCCGTCAATAAACTCAAAAACCTTGACTGATTTTATCCATTCATCGAGCCAATTTTTTTCCTCAAGTATTTGGTCAGCTACTAACTCCAAATTATATTTAGCTAATCTGGATAGGACTTCTTTTTCATACTCATCTTTAAGGTTAAAATATAATTTCAACAGGTTTATAGATCGTTCCGCATCTTCTTCAATAAAAAACTTTGAAAAATCGATCATGTTTAGATCTTCAATAATTAATGATTCTGCCTCTTTATCTTTTAGTTTATAAATCACTTCACGGTATTTACCCATCTGAATTCTCCTTAATTAGTCTGTTTAATTGCGGAACACGGGTTAGTATCAATTGTATGATTAAAGGATTTAGAAAAAATAAGGCTACAAAGCCACCTATTCTTGGCGGCATAAGAACAACATATGGAACTCCAAATGCCTGATGTATAAAAAATGGAGTTAAAGTGATTCCAACTATTTCTCCTGCTACACAGGAGAAAGCTAAACTCCAGTAATTAATCTTTTTTTTAAATCCATATTTAAATACAAGACCTGGTAACAAACCATACAAAGCTTTCGTCAAGGTAAATTGCGGTAAAAAGGGTCCTACCGGATTTATCCAATATCCCAATAAATCTTCAAAAGAACCTACCAACATTCCACTTAAAGGTCCAAATAAATACGATGATAGATAAACTGGAATAGTACCAAAACCAAATCTAATAACCTCGACATTTCCTATAGGAATCCTTATTGATAATACTCTAGTTAAAATCATTGAAAGAACTATAAATAAAGAATTTAATATTAACTTATAGGATTTTCTTGCTGGCATTCAAAAATCGTACTCCTTTTTATTTGTCATTAATCAATAATAATCAATTTACTACCTAATCACTAAAAATAGATAATCGTAAAGGCGTTATTGTTTCATCATTTTTATCATATTTATTAGAATAATCATCTAATTCTTGTATATTCCAATCAAATACCGTCAAATAACATTCCCCATTCTTTTCTTCACTAAATAAGGCTGGGAATCCATCATCAACTTCTGAACTTTCTTCATCAAACAAGCTTATTTCACTTAAAATGCTGTACGCTTTGATTTCAACTATTGTTTTGATATTGTCAATAAATAATAAAAAATTGTCAATATCTTCATCAGACTCAAACTCTAAAGGAAAATGTATTGGAACAATTTGATTATCAATATCATAAGTAGATAAAAAATCATTCATCTCTTTGGAAAGTTCTTCATCATATCCATTTATCTCGGATAGAAAAGCAGTTTTTGATTCTTCTGTAAAGTTAATCCACAAAAAGATTATCGGATGAACATGATGTTCATGGACTAAATCAGTTTTTTTTACATAATCAATTAAATATTTATGAAATTCTGGGTATTTTATAATTATCCCTCCCTAACATTTATTATTACTCATTTTAAAAATTCTAAAATCTGCATTATATTTATGTTTTGGATTTTCTTATTTCTACAAAATGTCTATCTACTTCTAATCTTCACTAACTCTTAATTTCTTTAAACTTATCGGTACTTGTGCCAAAGAAGATGGGAGAGCTTGGCACTGGACCCATTATAAATTCAAACATTCGTTTCCTTGAAAATCATTATTTCTAAATTCACTATAGTAAAACAAATCTTATAATTCAATATTACTCTATTTCTCAGATTTTATAAAACATAATATTAAAAAAACAGTCGCTCGAATAATTTAGTAGTTTATGAATAAAAATAAGTTCCTCTTAAGTCAACCTATGTTTTAATTATACCATGTTTTAACGTTTTTAGCTTTCTTTTTGTTTTTGTAAAAATTAAATATATATATATTTTTTGAGTTATAGATAAATAGTTAAAATAAAACCTACGCTTTTAAAATCAAAGCGTAGATTTTGTTATTTGTCTTAAGCATACTAAAAACTAAATTAAGAACATTTTGACCAACCACACGTAGTACAGCTTACACATCCTGATTCATTAATTAATGAATTTTTTGAAAGACAGTTAGGACAGTATCTATTACCCTCAAGATCTATATAATATCCATCTTCATATTTTAAATCATTGGCAAAAACAAATTTTTCAACTTCTTCCTTTGTTTTTGGAACACCAGTTCTAATTAATTCGTATTCGCCTATAGATTTTCCCCACAATTCTTTAAAGTCATTTAACGCCTTAGTGATTTCTTCTGCAAGTCCTTTACAATATTGACCTTTAACTTTTTTTAATTGTTCAATAATCTCTTCTGTAGAAACACCAGCTCGTAAAGCTATCGAAGAAAGCCTACCAATAACTTCTGCTGTTTCAGTTCCATCTGATAAAAATATTTCTATAGCCTCTCCTAAGTCATCAAAAGATACCGTTACATAAACTGTATTCCCGTTGTATCTAAACTTTCTTGTGACACTTCTAAGCGTTTCTTTTCTTGGCCTTGCACGCAGTTTATGTTTTTCATCCAATACAAAAAAGGTAACATTTTGTCTTACATTTTTTTTATCATTTTCTGACGTCGTCGTTAGCACCTGGGTTTCAAGGCTTCCATCTCTGTAGATTGTAAGACCTTTTACATTTAAATCTAAAGCTTTTAAATACATAGATTTTACATCATCAATAGTTGCAGTATTTGGCATATTAATAGTTTTTGAGCATGATGCATCTAAATAACTTTGAATAACATGTTGAGCTAATAAATGATCTTCAGGTGAAATATCTACAGCTGTCACAAAAATTTTTTTAATATCATCGGGAATGGATTTTATATGTTGTATGCTTCCTTTTTTTACTATTTCTTCTTTTATCTCATCTGTTATAAGAGCTCCAACCTTTTCTATCAAAACAGGGTTTATATATGTGAGAGGTACTCTCTCTCCCTCTTTATTTGTCATATATCTAATGTAAGAAAGTAAAAAATTAGGTTCTATTCCACTTGAAGTATCGGCCAAATTAGAAATTGAACCAGTAGGAGCAACTGTGTTAGTTTGAACATTTCTTTTATACTGTTTTGCTTCACCATAAAAATGTTCTCTTATTTTGTCATTCCATATTTTTATATCTTTATCTATTTGGTCATCTAACATAGCAAAAGGAATAAACCCATTTGGATACTTTGACTTTTCAAAATCAGGGAAGTTCCCCCTCTCTTTAGCCAATCCAGTACTGGCCAAATGAGAATAATAAGCTAATTGTGCTGTAACTTTTGCCATAAATTTTCTTCCATCTTCTGAATTATACGGAATTTCTTTTTTATAAAGAGCATCTGCTAAACCCATAATTCCCAATCCAACAAATCGTTGCCTTCTTGTGATTTCTTCTATTTCTTTAAGTGGAAAAACATTAGCCTCAACAACATCATCTAGGAATCTAACAGCCCAATACACTATTTCTTTAAATTCTTCACCTGTTGAGGATGTTGGATTCCCAAGGTCTATCTTTTCAACCAACTTTGAAATATCTAAAGATCCTAAATTACAGCTTCCAAAAGGTGGTAAGGGTTCTTCACCACATGGATTAGTAGCAGTTACAGGAGTATATTCGCTCATTGCGTAGTACTCATTGTGTCTCCCCAGAAAAAGAACTCCAGGGTCTCCAGTCTTCCATGCATTTTCAGCCATTTTATCAATAAGTTCTCTAGCCTTAACTTTTTTCTGAATTTTTGAGTCCGGATGTTTTAGTAATAATTCTTCATCATTTTCTATAAGTCTTTTAAATGTGCTTGGATTATCTATGTTAATAGAAATATTGAAGTAATTTAGAACATTGTTCCCTTTGTTATCCTTTTTGGAATTAATAAATTCGAAAACATCTGGATGATCATACCTAAGTACAGCCATTTGCGCGGCTCTTCTTGAACCGCCTTGTTCTATTGTGGAAGCAGCTACATTAAAAACATGCATAAAGCTAACTGGACCGGAAGATTTGCCTCCTGTACCTGCTATAGAGGAACCTTTAGGACGCAAGACAGAAAAATCATATCCCACTCCTCCACCATATTTCATTATTAGGGCAGCATTTTTAACTGCATCAAATATAGAAGCTAGAGAGTCTTCCATTGGAACAACAAAACAAGCAGATAACATGTTGTGTTTAGTACGTAAATTAAATATTTGTTTATAATCATCAATAGTCATATCTTCAATTGCTTTATTAAAGAATTGTTTATCTATAGTTTTCCCAGCATTGAATAAAGTTGGACTATTAGGAATAAAGATTCTTGATCGTATCAGTTTATAAAAAATGGTCTCGGCTTTTTGTATTTCTTTAACATCTTGGCTAAAGTTAATTTCTGCACTGGCCACATGTCTTGCAACCCTCTTTGCCACTTCATCCCATGTGTTTTCAATATAATTACCATCTGCGTCCTTTAAAAAATATCTATCTTGAAGAATTGCCATAGCGTTCTGGGATATTTCTTTATTTAACCAATCATCTATAACTCGCATAAACAAAACCCCCTCTTCACAATATATAGTATAATTGTATGATAACACATCAACATATTGTGAAGCAAGGGGGTCTGAAAATATTTACAAAGAATTTTTTTTAATTTTTATTCAGGATATTTAACTAAACCCATTAGATAATTTTTGTGTGGCATGTAAGGATGATTGGGGGTTACCCTCACATTTATTCCATACTCTCCTCTATCTTCAATCTTTATTTTACCAGTATATAAATAAGCATCTTTTTGAATTTCTTTAACAAGCTTCATATCATAAGTTTTAAGCTGTTCAATTTTCCCATTTTGTAGTGAGGCCACAACAATTTCTGCAATAATTGAATCTGGGCCAATTCCGGGCATATAAATCTCTGCCTGTATCTCGATTTCTTCTTCTGCATTTATGATCTGAGACTTTTCGTAATCAAACATTACATGTATTTTTATTGAATTCCAATTCTCTTTCAATAAATTTAACCATTTTGTAAAATCTTTAACTACTTTAAAATCGTTGGAACAGAAATTTCTATGTTGTTCACTTGCAGGCATATACAACTTTTGAGTATACTCCTTAAGCATTCTATATGTGTTGAAAAATGAGGTTACACTCTTTAGTGACTCTTTCATTTTTTCTATCCACTCTTGTGGAATATTTCCATTGCCTCTTTCATAGTATAAAGGAACAATTTGTTTTTCAAGTTGGTTATAAATAGAGACACTGTCTATTTTGTCTTGCAATTCGTGGTTTTCATAATCTCTATCATCACCTATAGTCCAACCGTTTTTCCCGTTGTAACCCTCATTCCACCATCCATCTAAAACAGAAAAATTGATTGCTCCATTCATTCCTGCCTTTTGCCCTGATGTTCCTGATGCCTCCAGGGGCCTTCTAGGATTATTAAGCCAAATATCAACACCAGAAACTAAAAATCTTGCCATATTCATGTCATAATTTTCTAGAATAATTATTTTATTTTTAAATTCTGGATCTCTTGAATATTCATATATTTTTTTCATTAATTCTTGACCTGGTTTGTCTGCTGGATGAGCTTTACCAGCAAATATCAATTCTACAGGTCTTTCGGGATTGTTTAAAATCTTTTTAAGTCTTTCAGGATCTTTAAATATCAAATCTGCTCGCTTATATGTAGCAAATCTCCTTGCAAAACCTATTGTTAAAGCTTCTTCATTCCCTATATTCTCTACTTCTTCTAATTGTTCTACAGTTTCTCCATGTCTCATCCTTTGGGCTTTAATACTTTCGCGAACAAACTTTATTAATTCTTTTTTGAGTAACATATGGATCTTCCATAACTCTTCATTAGGAATATCGTTTATTTTGGTCCATAAATCTGGATCATCTATTTTTAGCATCCAGTCTTCACCTAAATATTTTTTAAAAGATTCTTGTAATAGTGGATTTAACCAAGAATTAATATGAACACCGTTGGTTACATAAGTAATAGGCACTTCTACCCATTCTATTCCTGGCCAAACATGATTCCACAACTTTTTTGAAACTGTTCCATGTAATTTAGAAACACCGTTCGCCCTTCCAGAGAGTTTTAGAGCTAATATAGCCATAGAAAAAAGGCTTTCTCCACTTTTTTGCTTTTCTAATCCAAGATCTAAAAAGTCTTGTCTAGTAGCTTTTAATTGTGGCCAATAATCTCCAAAATATTTATCTATCAGATAAATTGGAAATAAATCATTTCCTGCAGGAACTGGTGTATGTGTTGTGAATATATTTCCAGCTCTAACAGCTTGAACAGCTTCAGAAAATGATAAATTACATTCTTGAACGAATTCTCTTATTCTTTCTAAACCCAGAAAAGCCGAATGTCCTTCATTCATATGCCATACAGAAGGTTTATAGCCAAGCTTTCTTAAAGCTCTTACACCTGCTATACCAATAACCATCTCTTGTTTAATTCTCATTTCTAAATCTCCACCATATAGGGTAGAGGTTATTTTTCTATCTTCTGGATCGTTTTGTAATAAGTCGGTATCTAATAAATATAATTTAACTCTTCCAACTTTTAATTCCCATACCTTTATATATACAGTCCTTTCAGGTAGTGTTATAGAAACATAAACCTCTTCACCATTTTGATCCACAGCAGGATGTATAGGAAAATCCGAAAAATCATAATCTAAATAAATACTTTCTTGCCAACCTTCAGAATTTATTTTCTGAATAAAATATCCCTTTCTATAAAGAAGTCCTACTGCTACTAAAGGTATTCCTAAATCACTTGCACTTTTAATATGGTCTCCAGCCAGAATTCCTAACCCTCCGGAATACATGGGAAATGACTCATGCATTCCATATTCCATACAAAAATAGGCTATTTCACCATAACTAGTATGACTATGCGTCTTTTTAAACCAAGTGTTTTGATCCTCATTCAAATAAATATGAAAATTATTCATTACTTCGTGATACAAACTCATGAAATCTTTATCTGCTACAGCAGAATTCAACTTTTTCTGTTCAACTTTTTTTAGAAACACCACAGGGTTTCTTTGGACAGTATTCCAAAGAGTTTCATCAATTTTTTTAAACAACTGTTGAGCTTTGTAGTTCCAAGTCCACCACATATTTTCTGAAAGCTCTTTCAATCCAATTATTTCTTCGGGTAACTTTGGAACCACAGTAATTTTATTAATAAAATTCATCTTTTTCCCTCCCGGTTGAATTTTTGGAAAATTATTCAATGGTATGTATTGGAAAATTTTCTTCTGATATTATTATTAGTTCTCTAAGTTTGGAAGTATCTTTTTCAATATAATATATTTTATTAAATAATCCATATTTTTTTGAAACTAAATAAACGAATTTATCGCTTTCTCCAACCTTTTCTATTAACTTTTTAGGTAAAACTAATTCCTCATATCTAGTTTTAACTATATATGCTTCCTCATTTTCAGAAAGAAATTCGTACTTTGCTAATTCTGATGTCTCTAAAATCTTTATTTCATATAAGTTTTCAATGAAATCAAAGATGTCTGGTATAACTTCTTCACTAGGTACAATAACAAATCTAAAAAAATCTCCATCGTTGTTAATTACTGAATATTCTAAACCCCTAAAATCATAAGAAGGATAAGAAATAACAGCAGTTTGGGAATTTTCAAAGAAAAAAAACCTATTGTCAAAAGTCTGAACAGAAAATGTACCATAAGGTGTTTCTACAGAATAGATATTTGAAAAATCAGTTTTATTTATAATCATGTTAGTATTTTTTGGATTATACGGATACTTAGTAACTTTTTTATATCCACTATCCTTCATCTTTATGTAAGGATAGTAATGTTTATTTTCTAGGTATCCACTATACATATTCCACAAAAGTAATGCAACAGCGTAAATGAGAGCCATTGCTATTATAATTATTAAAAGATTTTTCCAACTTCCAAATTCCTCTTTCTGGGTTTCTTTTAACTTTTCTTCAAATATTTCCTCAATCTTTTTATCTTTCATAATTTAGATTCTCCCACCTTTAATTTATTCAATATAACTTGACATAAATTACCAAAATTGGTACTTATTTGTAATAGGCATCTTTCGGTCTTTTCCAAAACTTACTTCACTTAGTTTAATTCCAGGTGGTGATTGTCTACGTTTCCATTCACTTTTTTCAACCATTATTATAACGCTCTTAACTACTTCTTCTTTGAAACCCATTTCTATGAGTTCATGATACGACTTCCCTCTTTCAATATAATTAAATAAAATCTCGTCTAAAATGTCATATGGAGGTAGTTTATCTTCATCTTTCTGATTTGGCCTAAGTTCTGCAGAAGGTGGTTTTTTTAATATTGATGGCGTTATTATATCTTTATTATGAATCTCATTAAATTTTCTTGCAACTTTATATAGTTCAGTCTTATACAGATCTTTAATAGGCGCAAAGCCCCCTGCAGTATCACCGTAAAGTGTTGAATATCCAGTTGCAACTTCACTTTTATTTCCACAAACTAAAGCCAGATGCCCAAATTTATTTGAAAAAGCCATTACAATGTTGCCTCTAATTCGGGCTTGCAAATTTTCTTCTGTTTCGTCAAACTGCTTCCCTTCAAAACTCTCTTTTAAAGAATATATATAAGCATTATATAATTCACTGATGGATATAATTTTATATTTTATCCCTAAATTTATAGATAGTTCCACAGCATCTTCTAAACTCTTTTTAGATGTAAACTCTGAAGGCATGATTAATGCTAATACGTTTTCATTTCCTATTGCATCAGCTGCTATTGATGCAACCAACGCAGAATCAACTCCACCACTTAAACCTAAAACAACGCTACTAAAACCATTTTTTACCAAATAATCTCTTAGTCCTAACTTGATTGCAGAATAAAGTAATTCATTTTCATCAGGAATTTTACTAGTGATAGATTTGATCTTTCTTTTTTTACTAACAATCTTATTAATATTAATTATCTCAACATTATTCTTAACTTGACATAAAGAACTACTTTTACTGTTTTTTAATTTTGCTCGTTTAGCTTCTTCAGCATCAATATCAATAAAGTAAATTCCTTCTTCAAATAATGGTGCATTCATCTCTATAACCCCATAAGGGTCTATAACCATGCTTCCACCGTCAAACACTAATTCATCTTGACCACCAACCATATTACAATACACGACCCAGGAAGATAGCTCAAGTGCCCTTGCCTTTAGGATATTATGAATTGAATTGATCTTATTTTTGTAAAATACAGAAGCAGACAAGTTTAAAATTAAATCAGTTTCGTTATTAACTGCCGAATACAGGCTACTATTTGGAAAACAAATCTCATTACCTATTGTAATACCTATCTTACTTCCATTCAATTCTATCAGCGTTAAAATATCTGAAGGATTAAAATACCTTCTTTCATCAAAAAATGAAAAAGAGGATAAAAGTCTTTTTTTATATTTCCCTAAAAGGTTACCTTTAAAAATAATTTGCGCACTGTTGTAGATATTGTAATATTCATCACATTCTACTGCTCCAAGAATTATTACTATATCTTTATCTTCAGTAAAGTCTTTGACATCTTTTATACTTTTTAAAGAATCGTTTAAAAATTGAGTCTTTAATAACAAATCTTCTGGAGGATATCCATTTACACACATTTCTGGAAAAAGAATTATATCAGCGTGATTATTACATGCTTGTCTTATATACTTTTTAATTTTTTTTGTGTTTTGCTGATAATCTCCAACTATAGAATTCATCTGAGCAATTGCAATGCGTATATCCATAAAATTAGTACTTTAAATACAGTAAAAGTACTTACCTCCTTTTAAATTCAAAATCCCATTTTGGGCAAATTTTCGATTCATACTCCAATTTTAACCAAAAAATATATAAAGTATATATTTTTTAAAAATCATATTATTTTATCATTATTGAA
>Ga0209204_1000969_pt1 | contig 28881 bp, 19 predicted proteins | sample AD_JPNMR2_MetaG_FD_184425 | JGI IMG/M metagenome (GOLD analysis project Ga0209204, IMG submission 184425) | Active sludge microbial communities of municipal wastewater-treating anaerobic digesters from Japan - AD_JPNMR2_MetaG (SPAdes) (version 2) | ecosystem: Engineered > Bioreactor > Anaerobic...
GGAAAGCGTTTTTCGGCAAACTTGTAAAGAATTTGAATATATTGTGGTGGATGGAGCATCAGAGGATGGCAGTAAGGAATTGCTGGAACAATTTTCGGCAAAGGCAGATTTTCCTTTTCGCTGGATTAGCGAACCGGATGGAGGTATTTATGCAGCCATGAACAAAGGCATCCGCATGGCACAGGGAGAATATCTGCATTTTCTGAATTCGGGCGACTGGATGGCGGATGAAAAAGTAGTAGAAAACATGCTGAAAACCTTACCCGATTGTGATATTTATGTGGGAAACAAAATAGCAGTGCGCCCCGACGGAAAAATACAAAAGGGGAAAAATTCCGAACAACCGGTAACCATGCTGACTTTTTACCGCGGCACCATTGAGCACACTTCCGCATATATCCGCCGTTCGCTGTTTGAAAAATACGGCTATTACGACGAAAGTCTGAAAATTGTTTCGGACTGGAAATGGTACCTCGAAGTGGTTGGTTTGCACCATGCCAGTGTTTGCTTTACACCCTTGTATGTATCCTGTTTCGATACCGGCGGCATCAGCAGCGTAAATAAAACATTGGACAAAGCGGAGCGAAGAAAAGTGCTGGAGACGCTGTTGCCGGCTCGTATTCTGGCCGATTACGATTTGTACAGTTTCGACATTGACCAGATGGAACGATTAAAAAAATACCCGTTTCTGTACCGCTGCATCTGGTTGATGGAAAGAGTGCTCTTCAAGCTGGAAAAATGGCAGTTGAAATATTGCAGTTGGAAAAAGGCAAGAAATGGCAAACCGTGATACATTCCAGCAAGGTAGGAAATTCGAGGTTTATGATACCAGTTATACGTAGAGAGGTTCATAAAACATCTGTACGAATTTGATAGTTTTAATTTTGGGCTTGCGTGAATTTTTTTATCCAAGAAGTGTTATTAGGAACACTATCGCTCATTTAAATGTAAACTCTTTAAAGTACTAAAAATCATCTAATTTTTTTAAGCATGGCAAATGACGGTATTTTTCTAATAAATAAAGAAATTCCTTAAAATTGACTATCCTCGCCGCAAGCAGCGAGGTATTACGCCAATTTTATGGCTTCGCCACCGGAATTTCTAAAAAAATAAAAACAAAAGTTACCCCGACGCAAGCATCGGGGAATTCTTACGATTAAATTTTTATTTCTGAATAAGACTTAACATAAGAGCTGTTTCAATTTTTTCGAAACGGCCCTTTTCAAATAAAACTAATCACATCGAGAATAACCACAATTTTTACACCTCAAACAGTCTCCTGACTTCGACATATTCTGGCAGGTATTCTATAACAGTCAAATAATGAGATATTTGTGTTTTTGCATCATCGAAATAGGTGACGCATTGTCGAAGTCAGAAGGGTTTTCCAAAAAACTACCAGCAAACTAACTACTGCAAAACAAAAATCCATTAAATTATTTACTTTTCATCAAAAGCAATTCTTTTTACTTCTTCCATAATGGCTTTGGCAAATGCTTCAGCTTGTTCTTGTGTTTTTGCTTCAGCATAAATTCGGATAATCGGCTCAGTATTCGATTTACGTAAATGTACCCAACCGGTAGGAAAATCAATTTTTACGCCATCAATATCATTAACTTCGTACTGCCGTTGATAATTGTTTTTAATGGTTGCAAGAATTTTATCGACATCAATAGACGGAGTCAATTCAATTTTATTTTTTGAAATATAATATTGAGGATAATCATTTTTCAATGCAGACACAGTTTTTTTCGATTTTGCCAGATAAGAAAGAAAAAGTGCGATACCTACCAACGCATCGCGGCCATAATGGCTTGCAGGATAAATAACTCCGCCATTACCTTCACCGCCAATTACAGCATTTGTTTGTTTCATTAAGGCAACCACATTTACTTCTCCAACTGCCGAAGCTGAATAATGCTGACCATATTTTTCAGTGATATCTCGTAAAGCTCTTGAAGAACTGAGATTAGAAACGGTGTTTCCAGGCTTGTTTTGGAGGACATAATCAGCTACTGCCACCAGCGTATATTCTTCACCAAACATGCTGCCGTCTTCGCAAACGATAGCCAGTCGGTCTACATCTGGATCAACTACAAAACCTACGTCAGCTTTGGTTTCTTTTACCAGCGAGGAGATTTCAGACAAATGTTCGGGAAGCGGTTCGGGATTGTGTGCAAATATCCCTGTCGGTTCACAATTGAGCTTGATAATTTTTTTTACTCCCAAAGCTTTCAGTAAAGCTGGCACTGCTATCCCTCCCACCGAATTTACTGCATCTATAGCAACAGTAAAATCAGCTTTTTTTATAGCATCAACATCTACTAAATCCAGTGACAGGATATTATCAATATGTTTCTGCAAAAAAGTAAAATCATCAGAAATTTTCCCCAAATATTCAACAGTGGCAAAATCAAAATTTTCGTTAGCAGCAATTTTTAATACTTCCTCTCCTTCAGCAGCACTTAAAAATTCACCTTTGCTGGTAAGAAGTTTCAAAGCATTCCATTCCATCGGATTGTGACTTGCAGTAAGAATTATTCCACCCAAAGCTTTTTCCTGTATTACTGCCAGCTCAGTGGTAGGAGTTGTTGCCAATCCAATATTTACGACATCCAGACCTTGACCAGCCAATGTTCCAGCCACCAAATGATAAACCATCTCACCTGAGATGCGAGCATCGCGTCCAACTATAATTTTCTTTGAAAAATTTTCACACTGACTCTTCTTTATGAAAGTAGCATAAGCAGCAGTAAAGCGAACAATATCAACCGGTGTTAAGCCCTCTCCTGCTCTACCACCTATTGTTCCACGAATTCCTGAAATTGATTTAATTAACGGCATAATAAAAAAAATTATAAAAACTCACTGATTAATTTCTGTTCTCAATACTTTTGAATCTTGATTTTTAAATCATAACCTAATGGAGTAACACTATTCATATATTCACTAAAGCCAATTTTAGAAGGCACAATGATTTTTGCTTCTGAATCATTTCGTTTCATATAGGAGACCGCTTCGTGAAAAGCTTGACATGCTTGAGAATAATCCAAATAATTAAAAGTAAAAGGATGTGGATAATCAATAGTGTTCCAGTTTGAAATAGTATCAGCAGGTACAGTTAAAGTATATTGAATATAGCGAACGATTACCAAATCGTTTTGTGCTACCGTATCAGCATTTGCAGAAGTATCACCCGGATTAACCAGGTGAAAATACAAGCCACTAGCAGTTTTTACATAGACTTTTTCTCCCCATTCGTTTATTTTAGGGAAAGTAGTGACCACTTGGATATTATTTCGTTCAATATAATCAGCGATAATTTTTTTCTCATCTTTTAAAAGCTCAGCGTAAGTTTTTCTATCACTGCAAGAAGAGAAAAGCAGAAACAAGGACATTAAACAAAGAAAGAAATTTACAGCTTTTTTCATAACCCGAATCAAATTTTACGCAAATATCCAATTAAATTTTGAAAATCACAAGTTAAGAAAATCAAATAACATCTCTCCTATTCTTTGTTTAATGAAAAATACAAATAAATTTGTAGCTTGTATTTTCAAAATAAAAGTTAAAGACAAAAAAATATTTTAAAACGGTAGGGAAAAGTACAGTTAGTATAAAAATTCAGGAAATTATTATCATTCAGATAACTTAATTATTTTTCACTAAAATTATAAAACTATTGTAAATCAAAAAATTAATTTATATCCTCTGTTTTTTATTGTTTGGATACACACATTAGGATCATTTTTCAATAATTTTCTTAATTTCGATATCACATTGTTTATTGACGCTTCTGTATCAGGAAACTTTTTACTCCATACTTTTTCAGAAAGAGTATCATTAGCAATCACTTCATTTCTATTTTGAAACAATAGTATTAATACGCTATATTCCAGAGGACTAAGCTGTTTGATATAAGTATGTTTGTAAAAAAGTTCTCGGCTATCAAAATTCAAAGAATAACTGCCAATTGCTGCAATAATTTCTTTATGATTTTCAGAAAGAGCAAAACGATTTATATAGATTTCCAGTTCCTGTATCTCGAAAGGTTTTCGAAGATAATGAACACCACCAGTAGAAATACCTCTGTTAATACTTTCTATGTCGGTATGTGAGGAAATAAACAAAATTGGCAACGAGGGATGAGTCAAGATAATTTCTTTTGCCTTTTCTATACCATCATCCTCACCTACCTCAACATCCAATACTAAAATGGAAGGTTCAAATTCCTGAATAATGGCTTCAATTCCTGCCAAAGAATTCTGGTAGTGCACTTTATAACCATCAGAAGAAAGAGATAAACTTATTAAATTGCCCAAATCGGTATCATCGTCAACCAATATTACTTTTATTTGTTCCATATTTTTCAGCAATTTTTTTGGGGAAAACAATAGTAAAAATACTTCCTTCTCCTTCTTTACTATCGACGAAAATTTTTCCGGAATGTGCTCGAACAACTTGTCTGGTAAAAGCAAGTCCTATACCATGATTTTTTACCGATGAACTTTTATCGTGACGGTAAAATTCACGAAATATTTTCTTTCGTTCCTTTTTTAAAATACCTTTCCCATTGTCGGCAAAAGAAAGAAAAATGTGTTTATTGTGATCAATAGTCAAAATCTTTATGAATGGTTTGTCGCCAGAATATTTCACGGCATTGTCCAATAAATTTCTTACACAGCCGTCGAAGTAAACAGGATCTACCGAAAGTATTGTTCCTTCAGCAGGTTCTAAACACCATGCAATATCTTTCCCCTTGTAAATTACACAGAGTTCTTCCATTATTTCCTTGCAACGCAAGTTAAAATCATAAGGTTTGCAATGTATCTGAAAGAAATGTTCCTTACTCTTCATCACTGATAAAAGAATCTCAATTTTTTCTGATAAATATTTTACACGCACCTTAGCCGAGTAAAACATTCCTTTCTTTTGAACTTCATTTTCACTTTTTTCAAAAAAGCCCAGCAAGGTATAGACATAAGCAAGTGGCGATTTCAGGTCGTGGACAATACCCATTGCTACATGTTTATGTATTGCCAGTTCCCGTGTTTGTTGTCTCAACAAAGCCAATTGATAAAGCAACAACACTGAAATTACAATCACCGCTATAGCTGAAAGAGCAGTCATCAACTGAAGCCGTTGTGTGAAAATAGTTGGTTTGAATATTACCTGAGCATGATACCAGTACTTACCTGTTTTTCCTATGGGAATTCTTATGTTTACTCCGCTGTTTGCATCCTTCAAGACAGAACATGTATTTTCTCCTACGTATAACTTACGCAATATCGAATCATTTTTTTCGATAGACATGGAATATTCAGAAATCTCTGGATAAAAGGCAAATTCTTTTCTGAAAAGTGAGTCAATGGGCTCGAGCGGAATTTTGTTTTCCTGCAAAAGATCTTCGGCAAAAACGCCAACCAAATAATTTCCCAAATTTTTATCGGAAGAATATTCTTTTGTATCAAACGAACCTTTGATGACAGCATTTTTTGGAATTTTATCCGGATCTATTGGAATCAATTCCAAACTTAACATTTGTGTGGTTTTATTCCCAACTTCTCGCGATAAACAAAATGCCACAATACTTTGAAGGGTTTGCTTCAATTCCATTTCGAGACGTTGTTTCTCGCGTGCCATCAATTGTTGTATCCATATAATCTGCGAAACGATCAGTAGTACAATGGCTACAGCGGAAAATAGAATCAGTACATTCCGTTTCATGTATTAGTATTTTGTAATGTAAGTGCAAATGTAAGTAAAAAACAAAAAAGATTTACATGCAGATGAATTAATTGAATTTTTCCACTTGTTTGGGAATAAAAAAATCGATTAGTTAAAGATTGTTAATTTAATTATTTTGGTTAGATTGGTTAGACAAATGTTAGACGTTGATTAGAAACAGATTCAATAACTCATTTTACTTTTGTAAAATAAACCTTAAATAAATATTATCGATTATGAAAAAAATTTTATTCTTAAAAGAAGACGATTTATTGTCTTTTACTCATTTGTCACGAATAAATGGAGGAAGTAACAATATTTACGAAAATGAAATGGTAATAATTTACATAAATGGTAAACCCGTCATAATTAAAAAAGAACAATGACGAAACTTAATAATTACAAAAAAGCCTTCCCTTGCCAGGAAAGCGAACAATAAAATTTGAGGTAACAAACCAGATGTATCACAAATCCCACAAGAAAAGGCATTGCAAAGATAATAAAAAAACATGGTGATTTTTTTACCAGTAGCCACTGAAAGTGAAAAAAGTAGCCAGTAGGATGGTGCAGTAATTTCCCCCGAAATCAATTCTCGGGTTGCTGTATGAAACAATGGACGCGGATTTCGAAAAGCGAAACGAGTAGAAAAATGTTTTAATAATTATGATTATGAAAAAAAATATTAAAAACGAGATCTTTTTAAAAGACTTAGAAATAATTAAAGAATTTCAACTTGAAGAAATTAAAGGAGGCGCAGATGCACAACTTGCTAAAGCATGTGCTGCTTGTTGTTTAATACTTGGTGGTGGAGGTAGTGCTCCTATACCACCTATAGAAGTAGCAATTTAAAGATAAAAATAGAACTATTTTTAATTGTGAGTAACGGATATATTATCCGTTACTTTTAAATATCTTTTTATGGAAAAACAATATATTATTAATCCTAGATATACTCTGAGAAATGAATCGGACAAAATTGTCCTTTTAATGAAACCTGATCCAGTATCTCCAACATCGATTTGCGTTTTGCATCCTATTTATGCAATGATTTTATGTTTTGTTGATGGATGTTCTATAAAGGAAGCTGCAGTAAAAGCTTCAAACTATTTAGGGATTGGTGAAAAAGAAATCATGAATATTATACTTCCTCTTATTGAAAATAAAAAAATAATAAAAGGATATGAATCGATATTTCCTAAAGACTTTTTGATTGAATATAAGTCAGGGATGGAAAGACGTAAATATAATCCTGATAATTTTTATTGTTCTAAATTAAATTTAAAATTATCAAGATTAAATGCTCCTTCTGATATCATTTGTAATATCACGATGAAGTGTTATACAAATTGTGCATATTGTTATGCTGATAGACATGGACATTTAAATTATAAAATGTCTCCTGAAAAAATTTGTAATATTATTGATGAAGCATATAATTTGGGGGTAGTAAGTTTCAAACTAATAGGTGGAGAGATTTTTCAGTATAAAGAATGGGAGGTTATATTGAGGAAATTAAAATCTTATGGTTATAATCCTTGCCTTTCCACAAAATATCCATTAAAGGAAAAAGATGTTCAGAAGCTTAAAGAAATTTTAGATGATAAAATTCCTTTACAAATTTCTTTAGATACCCTTATCCCTGAACACATCAAAAACATTTTGCATGTAAGGGGAGAAAAATATAAAGATGACATTATTTATTTTATGGAACTTTTAGAAAAATATGAAGTTAACTATACAATTCATACAGTATTAAATTTATATAATGATAGTCTGGAAGATATTAAATCTATTGAAAATCATTTAATTAATAAAAAATATCTTCAAGAATGGTCTGTCGATTCAGCAAAATGTTCCATGTATTTACCTTATGATTATTCTTCTTATAAACCTTCAAAGGAGAATGTTATAAAAATAGCTTCATATCTTAAAAATTTATCAAATAGTATTAGTTCTTTTAAAATTCATCTTCCCGAAATTTTGAGAAATCATAATAAAATAGATAGAAACAAAAAAAGTAAAATTTTCAAAAACCGTATTTCTTGTTCAGGAAATAATAGTTCAATGTATATTTTACCAGATGGAAAAGTAACAATTTGTGAAGAATTATATTGGCATCCTCATTTTATTATAGGGGATTTAAATTTAAATAGTATCGAAGAGATATGGAATTCACCAAAAGCTCATTCACTCTTTTATTTAAATCAATCAGATATATCAAAAGATAGTCCTTGTAGTACATGTAAGGATTTCAAAGATTGCCATTCCTATAAACATGTTTGTTGGAGAGATGTAATTTTAGCTTACGGTAGTAATAATTGGGATTTTCCGGATCCATTTTGCCCTCTGGCTCCTCCGATTTTAAAAGATATAGCTATGGAATAATTCCAAAATATATAAAAACAATGAAACATTTATACACTTCTCTATTAATAATAATATTAGCATTTGCTTATTATTCAGATTTATGTGCTCAAAATATAATAAAAGGGAAGGTGGTCGATGAGAATAATATTCCAATTGAATTGGTCAACGTAATATTATATTCGTTGCCCGATTCTTCACTGATTACTGGATCGGTCACGGATAGTTTAGGTTGTTTCTTGATCTCTTCAGACCAAATTGACAACACATTTTTACGGGTTTCAATGATCGGCTATGAGCCTCTAAACATTAAAACGAAACAGGTTCAGATGATTATGTTGCAACCATTAGCCACGTTGTTAAATGAAGTAACTGTTTCTGGGAGAAAAAAAATTTTTAAAATGGAAAACGGTGCGATTAGAGTTGACATAAAAAATACTGTTTTTGAAACACTTACCACAGGTAAAGAAGTAATTGCGCAATTACCTTTCGTTGCAGTTAAAGATGAAAATTTTACCATATTAGGTAAGGGTAAACCACTTATATATATTAATAACAGATTAATAAGAGATGAAAATGAATTGAATCAGCTTTCGCCGAAGGACATTAAATTTATTCAAATAATAACCACTCCGGGAGCTCAATATGATGCTACCGTAAAATCAGTGATTAAAATTACTACGGAAAAAACTGCTGGAGAAGGAATAAGCGGCATGATTTATACTAAAGAAGGATATTCAAATGTTTTTTTCGGGAACGAATACCTTTCACTCAATTATCGAAAAGAAAGTTTTGATATTTTTGGCTCATTAAATTATGTACATGATAAATATACCTCTAATTTTTTATCTGATCAATTTATAAGTGAAACAAAGGGCAGAAGTGAACAAATTACTAAAGAAAATGAAGATGGAAAAACAATAATAACCAATCCTATGGTGGGAATCACCTTCAACCCCAATAAAAATATATCAACCGGCTTGAGATATACGTATAATAATAACAATTATAGCGGTAATGCATATAATAAAATTGAAAATATTCAATCATCCGGGACAGAACAAATAGCTCAAAACACCTATATAACACGTCATCCTTACACACATCAAGTTAATGGTTATTTAGATTGTTCTTTAAGCGATAAGTTATCGCTTAATATAAATATGGACTATTTAAAAGGTGACGAAAAAAACATACAAGATTCCTACAGTGTGGAAAATCCGGAAGATATCATCCACAATGAAAATCTTCGTAACTATTCTTTATTTGCAGTCAAAGGAATATTGTCTTACAGCTTTACGGCCGGAATTTTATCCATGGGTTCAGAATATTCTCATACCCGTATTATTCAAAAATATTTCATCAATAAACCTGAATTGGGCATAACAAATACCAATGATGAATTAAAACAAAACCGAAGTGCCATATTTGCTACCTATCAAATACAAAAAGGAAAGTATGAAATGAATGTGGGTGTATGTGGCGAAAATATTTGTTTTAATTATTTCGAAAATGAAGTGTTGAACAAAGAACAATCAAAAAGTTACAGCAAATTTTTTCCAAACCTTTCGCTTTCTTATGCAGAAGACAATCTTCAATGTATGCTTGGATATGAGCGTAAAATAAAATATCCGACTTATTCACAGTTGAGGAGCAATGTGCAATATTCATCACCTTTCATTTATGAAGCAGGTAATCCATATTTATTGCCAGAGATTTCCAGTAATATTACAGCGATGTTTTCATGGAAAGATTTGCAGACAATGGCAAGCTATTCATTTAATAGAAATGATATACAGGTGGTTTTTTCACAGTTTCAGGATAAATCGATTATTTTATTGAAAGACGAAAATGTGCCTACAAGTAAAGAAGCCAATATTGGTATTTCGTTTGCTCCCACTGTGGGACTATGGAAACCGAGATTTGAAATTACGGGGATGAAACAATGGTTGCATTTTGAAAATATTCCTCAAAATTATTCCTCTCCCATTTTTATGGCAAAATGGAATAATACCTTCTTATTTCCTGCAGATTGGACTTTTCGTTTAGATGCAAATTATCAGTCAAGCGGACATAGTGGAGTTATATATTTAGAACCATCATGGGGTGTCAATCTTAAATTGTCCAAACAGTTTTTTAATAAGAAAATGAATGTAATGCTTGCTGCAAATGATATATTTAAGACAAATCGCGATAAATGGAATGTAAATTATGATAATATCGGTATGAAATACAATAGAACAATTCATTCACGTCTTGCTTATATTACAATAACATACAATTTCAATTCAACGAAAAATAAATACAAAGGTCAACAGGCAAGCGACGAAATAAACCGATTAAAATAAAAATTTAATAATGCCCTTCCCTTTCATCCAACAACCCGACGCGATGGACTGCGGTCCGGCATGTCTCTGCATGGTTGCAGAGCATTATGGAAAACAATACGCATTGGAACATTTGCGTAACAACTGTTTTATTGGGCGGGAAGGCGTGTCGATGCTGGGAATTAGCAAAGCGGCGGAGAAAATCGGCTTTCATACGGTCGGCGGAAAGCTCACGTTTGATAAATTGGCAGAAAAAGCATTGCTGCCGTGCATCGTGCATTGGAATCAGGATCACTTCGTAGTGGTTTACAATATCAAGAAAAATAGGAAAGGATATGAAGTATATGTTGCCGATCCCGGAAAAGGATTGATTGCCTATACGCAGGAAGAGTTTTGCAATCATTGGATCAGCACCCAAACCGGTGGCGAAGAAAAAGGGGTGGCTTTGCTTTTGGAACCGACCCAATTGTTCTATGAACAGGAAGGCGATCAACTGCGGTCGAAAAACAGGGTAAAATTTCTCGGTAGTTATCTGTTGAAATACAAGCGTTTTTTCGGGCAGCTTATATTGGGATTGTTCATCGGCAGCATCCTTCAGCTCATCTTCCCGTTTCTCACGCAGGCCATCGTGGACACCGGCATCAGCGGGAAAGATATTCATTTTATCTGGCTGGTACTCATAGCCGAGATGATGCTGTTGTTCAGTCGTACGGCTATCGATTTCATCCGGCGCAAAATTTTGCTGCACATCAGCACCCGCATCAACGTTTCGCTCATTTCCGATTTTTTCATCAAGCTGATGAAACTGCCGATGAAATTTTTCGATACCAAACTCACGGGCGATTTGCTGCAACGTATCGAAGACCATCGCCGCATTGAAAATTTCCTGACCAATCAAACGATTTCCGTTATTTTTTCCGTATTTACTTTTATCATCTTCTCCATTGTCCTGTTTATCTACAACGTACCCATCTTCCTCATATTCATTGTCGGCAGTATTCTCTATGGTGCATGGATCATGATCTTTTTGAAAAAAAGGCGTCTGTTGGATTATAAAATGTTCGAGCAGCAAGGCATCAACCGCAATGTAGTATATCAACTGATTACCGGCATGCAGGAAATCAAACTGCAAGGCTGCGAACAACGTAAACGCTGGGAATGGGAAGATGTGCAGGCTGATCTGTTCGACGTAAACATGCAATCACTCAACCTTCGGCAAAATCAGGAAGCAGGTGGCATCTTTATCAACGAGCTGAAAAATATGTTGGTAACCGTACTTGCCGCTACGGCAGTAATCAACGGCAATCTGACTTTGGGTATGATGCTATCCATTCAATACATCATCGGGCAATTGAACAGCCCGGTGGAACAGATTATGGGTTTTATCTATCAATGGCAGGATGTGAGCATCAGTCTCGACCACATGAACGAAATTCATACCCAACAGAACGAAGAAGACGAAAACCGCCATATAGCGACGCTTTCGGACGGAAATTGCGGAATACGAATCCAAAATCTTTGCTTCAAGTACGATGGAGCACGTCCGGACTACGTGCTGAACAACATCAACCTGACAATCCCACAAAACAAGGTAACGGCAATTGTGGGAGCCAGCGGCAGCGGAAAAACCACATTGATAAAATTGTTACTCGGTTTTTATAATCCCAACGAAGGGAATATTTATGTGGGGAAGGAAAATTTATCAGAGTTCAGCTTGTCGTGGTGGCGCAGTCAGTGTGGAGCGGTAATGCAGGAAGGGTATCTGTTTTCGGACACGATTGCCCGCAATATTGCCGTATCGGACGATGAAATTAATCTGAAACGGTTGCGCCACGCTGCCCGTGTAGCCAATATTGCGGACTACATCGAGGAGCTTCCGTTGGGATACAACACGAAGATCGGTCAAGATGGACAGGGTATCAGTCAGGGGCAACGGCAACGCATTCTTATTGCCCGGGTAGTGTATAAGAATCCGCAAATTGTCCTTCTCGACGAAGCAACTAATTCGTTGGATGCCAACAACGAAAAAGCCATTGTAGAAAATCTTTCCGATTTTTATAAAGGGAAGACGGTTGTCGTGGTGGCTCATCGATTGAGCACGGTAAAGAATGCCGATCAAATTGTTGTTCTCGACAGCGGAAGAATTGTCGAAACCGGTTCACATAACGACTTGACAAAGGGAAAAGGCAAATATTACGAATTGGTAAGAAATCAACTCGAACTTGGAAATTGATGGGAATGGAAGAAAAGAAAAATATCGAGCTTCGCAGCGAGAAAGTGAGGAACATCATCGGACAGATTCCTTCCGTATGGATTCGTTACGGTACGCTAATGATAGGGTTGGCGCTGTTGGTTCTGTTATTGATTTCGGCTTTCATTCCTTATCGCGAAACGATCCCTGTTCGCATCCAAGTGAAAACGATTCCGCAAGCCGAATATGTTCAGGCGGACAGAAATATGTTTATATTGATAAACGAATGGCGTGATTCCGTCAAAACAAATTCAAAAGAAGCTTTCAGAGGAGAAATCATTCTGAATATAAAGGGCGGTGATTATGTAGAAAGGGGTGATACATTTTTTGCCGTTTTGCCGAAACAGGCGCAGGTTTACGGAACAGCCGAAATTGCTGCCGCTTCGTTGGCGAAAATAAAAGAAGGAGATAAGGTTTTGATCGATGATGCTGTTGCGGGAAGCCTGCAAGGCCAAGTATCGGAGATTCTTCCGCTGCCTCTTTCATCCAATCCATCCTTGAGAAAAATACGTATCGCCTTTGATGAAAAAACGCGATGGGAAAAATTTATCCCCGAAAGTGAATTGCAAGGAAAAATCGTTTTGTCGGATGTGTCGTTGTTGACCAAATTCTTACAATCAATAGGGTTGAAATAATTTTATTTTACTGGCATTATTTTCCCTTTGGAAAAAGATATAATTCTAAAATAGATATTTTTTGGTTAAGATTGATTAAGCAAATATTGGATAGTAGTTAAAAACAGGTTCAATAATTTATTTTACTTTTGTAAAATATTATTTTAACAAAATAGAGAAATCTTCATGATCTCAAAGAAATTCGTTTTTGTCGTAATCTGCATAGTTCTGATTACCAATTATTTGACTGCAACCAACATTCAAGGAAAAGTAATGGATGAAAATCAGCAACCCATCGAATTTGCCAATGTTGTCTTGTATTCACTGCCCGACAGCACGCTTGTTACCGGAACCATCACCAACAAAAACGGAGAATTTTCCCTCACAGCCAATGGCACTGAAAAAGGTTTTCTCAAAATTTCTTTTATTGGCTACGAAACTCAAACCGTACCTGCTATATCAGGTCAAACCATTGTATTAAAAGTAGAATCGCGGCTTTTAAACGAAGTGGTGGTGCAAAAAAGTTTGCCCAAAATTCAACTCAAAAATGATGCGTTAGTGGCGACAGTGCAAAATTCGGTACTCAGTAGCGCTGGCACAGCAAACGATGTGCTCAAACGACTTCCACTACTTACAGGGGACGATGGTGTTTTTTCGGTTTTTGGAAAGGGGGAAGCAAAAATCTATATCAACAACCGTGAGATGCGTGATGTTTCCGAATTGGACAACCTGAATTCGGCAGATATCAAAGACGTGGAAATTGTTACCAATCCCGGTGCTCGCTACGATGCTTCGGTGAAGGCAGTTATCCGCATTTATACCGTACGTAAAGCCGGCGACGGTTTTGGCTTTGACTTGCGCTCCAGCTACAATCAATCACAAAATACCGATTTGACAGAGCAATTGAACATGAATTATCGAAAGGATGGTTGGGATGTGTTTGGAACATTTAAGTTCAATCGGGATGCCTATTTTCAGGACAGTAAAATATGGCAAGAAACCTATGTTGATACGCTCTGGAGACAGGAAAATACACTTTATTCAAGCGGAACTTCCCATACTTTGACCGGTATTGCAGGTGCAAACTACGAATTTTCTCAAAAGCACTATGCCGGAATAAAATATACGTACAATGCTTTTCCATACAATAAATGGACTTCCACAATGAACAGCACCGTATATGCAGACAATGTTTTCTATGACAAATGGAGCAGCGTAGAAACCGATATTGCTCACAACAAGCCGTCCCATCGCGTCAACAGTTATTACAATGGAAGTTTTGGCAATTTGAATATCGATTTTAATGCTGATTTTTATACAAACAAGCAACATTCGTCATCTGAAACAACCGAAACGAGTCAAGAATACGACAATCGAAAGGTTAACTCTGAAAACAATGTAGAAAACCGATTAATTGCCGAAAAGCTGATTTTAACTTATCCGCTGCTGGGCGGGCAGTTCTCATTGGGCAACGAATATACCAATACGCATCGAACCGACGAATATTTGACGGAACAGAATATCGTTCCTTCTTCCAATACGACCATACACGAAGAAAACAACAGTTTTTTTGCGGAATATTCCCGAAAAATATCAATTGCCAATATTGGAGCAGGATTGCGTTACGAAAACGTCAATTCCGAATATTTCATCAACGACATTCTTAGCGAAGAAGAAAGCCGACGTTATCATCAGTGGTTTCCAAATGTTTCATGTGGGGCGCAAATTAAAAATGTAAATTTACAATTGAGCTACACGAAAAAAACAGAACGCCCGACTTATCGTCAATTGAGCAGCAATGTATATTATGGAAATCGTTTTACCCTGCAAACCGGCAATCCTTTCCTGAAACCAACGGTAGTTCACAACTTAACTTTGGTAAGTGCATGGAAATTTTTGCAAGTGATGATTAGTTATACCAACGAAAAGGATGCTATTATTTACTGGACAGAACAGTTGGAATCAAATCAAGCCGTTTCTGTCATTGCATACAAGAATTTGGAAGAATTACCCACTTTTACAGCTTCCTTTAATGTATCTCCAACTTTTGGTATCTGGTCACCACAATTAAATATTGGACTGCTAAAACAATGGCTTACGGTAATTACCAACAATCAGCCAATCACTTTAAATAAACTCTTAACTTTTGTTTCGCTTGACAACTCTTTTCGTTTGCCTCAAAAATATTTACTAACACTGGATGGCTATTTTCAAACGAAAGGGAATTATCAAAATTTATATTTGGCAAGAAACAGATTTATTGTTAACATGGGGCTAACCCGCTCTTTTTTCAACGACCAGCTTCGTATAGAGTTAAAAGGACAGGATTTGTTTTATGGGATGAAAGACAAAAATTTACTTTATAATCAAAAAATGCAGTTATTACAAACGAATCATTTTGATACCCGCGAAATTGAGTTAACTGTCCGCTACAATTTCAATACTGCAAAAAGCAAATACAAAGGAACTGGGGCTGGCGAGAAAGAAATGAAACGACTTTGATCCCAAGTAGCTTATAAAATAAAAAAATGATTCAAGAATAGTTGAAAATCTGAAGTTTGGAGTTTGGAGAGTTGCGAGATTCAAAGTACAAGGTATGAGTTTGCGAGAGAAAAGAAGATTTTTTGTAGAGAAATTTTGATCTTGTTAATACAATTAAAGTAAAGTAAAATCGCCGAAATAATTAAAAAAATTAAACATTTCCCAAAGGAGTAAGTAGGGGGGTTGGGGAAGCCCCTTTTTTAAAAAGTATTCAATTGTTTATTTGTAAAAGTAACGTCATATTATTTCAAAGTAATCAACTTATTTCAGGCATTGATAATAAAAAAACATAGTTCAGGGTGCAAGAGGTAAAATAAGTTACGAGTTTCTAAGTAAAGAATTTTGAAGAAAAAAATCAAAATCTTATAATTAAATCGTTTGATAAAAAAATCAGCAAAAGAGCTTTAGAAGCAATATTTTTTTAAAATATCCCAGAAATTTCTTATTTTTGTACAAATAATCAGAGTTAGATTTGCTCTGAAACAAGAATTACTATCATCTTAAATTTAAAATCAGCTTCAATAAAATAATTTTTAAAGAAAATTTTTAAAATTCAAGAGATTGTTTTTGATTTTTTAATCAATATGGAAGAAATTTTAGAAAAAGATCTATTGGTTGATTACGGCGATAGCACCATTATCACGCTGGAAGGCTTGGAACATGTTCGTCGTCGTCCAGGAATGTATATTGGAAAACTGGGTGATGGTTCGCATCCTGATGATGGAATTTATGTTCTGCTGAAAGAGGTTTTGGACAACAGTATTGATGAATTCAGAATGGGCGCTGGTAAAACCATTGAAGTCCAAATTCAAGACGGTGTAGTGCAAGTACGCGATTATGGACGTGGAATTCCTTTGGGAAAAATGGTAGAAGCTGTTTTTATAATGAATACAGGTGGAAAATATGATTCAAAAGCTTTTAAAAAATCGGTTGGATTGAATGGTGTCGGCATGAAAGCTGTTAACGCACTTTCTTCTACTTTTATTGTTCAAAGCTTTAGAGAAGGTCAGTCTCGTCGGGCAGAATTCAGTCAAGGGAAACTGGTAAGGGATAGCGGAATTGTTCCTGACGAAGGCGAACGTGGGACACTTACGATTTTTGTTCCCGATCGAACAATGTTCGATGGCTATGTTTACAAGGAAGAATTTGTAGAAGCCATGTTGCGAAACTATGCTTATCTGAATACTGGGCTCACTCTTGTTTTTAACGGGAAAAAAATTTCTTCCCGTAATGGTTTGAGTGATTTACTGAATGAAAATCTGACGTCTCAACCCCTTTATCCTCTCATTCATTTAATAGGCGAAGATATTGAAATTGCTTTTACACATACCAATCAATATGGTGAAGAATACTATTCCTTTGTAAATGGTCAGCATACCACACAGGGAGGAACTCATCAAAGTGCTTTTCGTGAAGCAGTGGCACGTACCATCAAGGAATTTTATTCTAAAAATATGGAGTTGGCTGATGTTCGAAACGGCATTGTAGCAGCTATAGCCATAAGCGTTGAAGAACCTGTATTCGAATCGCAAACAAAAACCAAGCTTGGCTCTCGGGACATGGCACCAGATGGTGTTTCTATCAATAAATTTATTTCTGATTTCGTTAAAAAGGAACTGGATAATTATTTGCACCGTAATCCTGAAACGGCAGATATTTTATTCCAGAAAATTCAAGAATCAGAAAAAGAAAGGAAAGCCATTGCCGGCATAACCAAAATAGCACGTGAACGGGCAAAAAAAGTCAGCTTGCATAACCGAAAATTACGCGATTGCCGGATTCATTATAACGATACAAAAGGAAATACGGAAGAATCATGTGTTTTTATTACGGAAGGCGATTCGGCAAGCGGTTCTATTACCAAAAGCAGAGATGCCAATACGCAGGCTGTTTTCAGCTTGAGAGGCAAGCCATTAAACTGTTATGGACTTACCAAAAAAATTGTTTATGAAAATGAAGAATTTAATCTATTGCAAGCGGCTTTAAATATTGAAGATGGCATTGATGGACTGCGTTACAATAAAATTATTCTTGCTACTGATGCGGATGTAGATGGAATGCATATTCGCCTGCTGTTGATTACTTTTTTCCTTCAATTTTTTCCTGAACTCATCAAAAAAGGACATTTATATATTCTTCAAACACCACTTTTCAGAGTAAGAAATAAAAAAGAAACAATTTATTGTTATTCAGAAGAAGAAAAAAAAGCTGCTATTGCTCGTTTGGGTGATCAAGTAGAAATAACGCGATTCAAAGGATTAGGTGAAATTTCTCCTGATGAATTTAAAAATTTCATTGGAGAAGATATGCGGCTGGAACGGGTAACACTTAAAAAGGAAGATGCTTCTGCTGCATTATTGGAATTTTATATGGGGAAAAACACTTCTGAACGTCAAAACTTTATCATTGAAAACCTGAAAATTGAGGAGGAAAATGTGGAAATAGAAGAAATGTAATTCTCTTCTCCTTTTTGTAGAAAATTTTCTTATTTAATTTGTGCGATAAATAAATGCCTGAAATCAAAACAGAAGGAATAAAATATGTTGGTTCAAAATTAAAAATCATTCCTTGCATTTTGCAGATTCTTTCTGAATTAAAAGAGGTAAAAAAGGTACTCGACGGTTTTAGCGGTACTACGAGAGTTTCTCAGGCATTCGCTCAGTCAGGTTACAATACTACTTCCAATGATATTGCAGTTTGGTCAGAAGTTTTTGCTACTTGCTATCTCAAATCAAAAGGTAGTGATACTTATTACCAGCAACTCCTGGATTATTTAAACAGTTTGAAAGGTTATGATGGCTGGTTTACAGAACACTATGGAGCTGATGAAGCCAGCAGCAAACGACCTTTTCAGCGAAAAAATACCCAAAAATTAGACGCTATTCGCAATGAAATTGACAGATTAAATTTGAATTGGGAAGATAAATGTGTTCTACTGACCAGTCTTATTTATGCACTTGATGCCGTTGATAATACTATTGGACATTATGCAGCTTATCTTTCTACATGGTCGCGGCGCTCATATCATGATTTAAAATTAAAATTACCTGCACGATTTAAAATCATTTCTGAAAATACTGTTTCCCGAAAAGATATTTTTGAAACCATTTCCGAAAAATCTTTCGATTTTGCTTATTTTGATCCGCCTTATGGTTCCAATAATGAAAAAATGCCGCCCAGCAGAGTGAGGTATGCTGCCTATTATCATATCTGGACAACTGTAATTCTTAACGATCAGCCAACGCTTTTTGGAAAAGTCAACAGGCGATTAGATAGCAAAGATTTATTATCAGGCTCTGTTTTTGAAGAATTCAGAAAAAATAAAAATGGAAATTATCTTGCAATGGAAGCATTGCAAAAGTTAATCAAAAATACGCAGGCTCGTTATATTCTTCTTTCTTACAGTTCTGGCGGCAGAGCAACCAAAAAAGATTTGATGGATATTGTACTTTCTTTTGGGAAATTGCTAAAATCCATTGAAATTGATTATAGAAAAAATGTAATGAGTAATATGTGTTGGACCAACGAATGGGCTCATCATGATAATAAACATTTTGAATATTTGTTTTTAATGGAAAAATTTTAAACTAATTTATTTAACTATCTGATTTTTAAAAATTAATAACATATAAAAAATGAAAAACATTGCAGTTTTAACAGGAGCAGGCATGAGTGCCGAAAGTGGACTATCCACTTTTCGCGATGCTGGCGGGCTCTGGGAACAACATCGGGTAGAGGATGTAGCCACACCCGAAGGATTTATGCAAAATCCTGAAATGGTACTAAATTTTTACAATGAACGTCGCAAACAGTTACTGGCTGCCAAGCCAAATGCAGGACATTATACATTGGCAGAGTTGGAAAAAGATTTTGAGGTACATATTATCACACAGAATATTGATAATCTCCATGAGAGAGCTGGAAGTAGCCATGTGGTTCATTTACATGGTGAACTGATGAAAGTAAGATCTACTGGACCTGGTCAGGAAGTTTATGAATTGAGTCCTGATCATCTCGAAATTCATGTTGGTGATAAATGCCCAAAAGGTTATCAATTGCGACCGCACGTGGTATGGTTTGGCGAGCCTGTACCGGAAATTGAAAAAGCCATCAAAATTGTTTCCGAAGCTGATATTTTTGTTATCATTGGTACTTCGATGCAGGTTTATCCAGCAGCAGGTCTAATTCATTATGTAAAACCAGGCACGCCCATTTTTTTAATTGATCCCAAAGAGGTAAACATTACTTCGTCTAATGTAACTGTTATTCAAAAAGGAGCCAGCGAAGGAACAAAAGAATTGTTGGAAATCCTGAAAAAATACAAAGACTGAAAAGGGATTAAATTTTTCAATAATTTTCTTTTGTTGAAGTTTAGTCTTTCATTCTCTCTGAAAAAGTTGCATTAATTACTTGAATTTATGACTTAATAAAATTATTTACGGATGAAAAAGGAAGAATTAATAGAAAAAATCAATTTTTTGAGAAAAGAAAAAAACGCTATTATTTTGGCTCATTATTACCAGGAAGCCAATATTCAAGATATAGCTGATTGTGTAGGTGACAGCTTAGCATTAGCACAATGGGCAGCTAAAACAGATGCTGCTATCATTGTATTGTGTGGTGTTCATTTTATGGCCGAAACAGCAAAAATTCTTTGTCCTGATAAAAAAGTGGTGATTCCAGATATCAATGCTGGTTGCTCGTTGGCTAACAGTTGCCCTGTTGATGAATTTGAAAATTTTGTAAAAAATCATGCTGGTTATATGGTTATTTCTTATATAAATACTAGTGCTGCTGTAAAAGCTTTGAGTGATGTGATTGTAACTTCTTCTAACGCCAGAAAAATTGTGGAATCTTTTCCTAAGGATGAAAAAATTATTTTTGCACCTGACCGTAATTTAGGAAATTATATCAATAGCATCACTGGAAGACAAATGTTGTTATGGGAGGGAGCTTGTCATGTGCACGAACAATTTTCGCTTGAAAAGTTGATTCAGTTGAAAAAGGAGTATCCAGAAGCTCTTGTGTTGGCTCATCCGGAATGTACCAAACCTGTTTTGATGATGGCTGATTATATTGGCAGCACCCAGGCTTTGTTGAATTTTGCCACTGTGTCCGATAAAAAAATATTTTTAATAGCCACTGAATCGGGAATTTTACACCAAATGAAAAAGAAAAACCCTGATAAACAATTCATTCCTGTTCCACCAAATGATAGTACTTGTGCTTGCAACGAATGTAATTTTATGCGATTAAATACCCTTGAAAAAGTATATAAATGCCTTTTAAATGAAAGTCCTGAAGTTTTGGTGGAAGAAGAAATAAGAAAAAAAGCTATTAAACCGATACAAAGAATGCTAGAATTGAGTTGAAAGAGATGATTTATGAATTTTTAAATAACCTTATATCCGCAGATAAAAAAAATCATTTATCGAAGCAAAAATTTAACACCAATATTCAAAATTACATTCTTTTCGACAAAAACCATTCGTTTTGCGGAATAAATTTCCCAGCCCAGTTTATCAGTAATCCGTTTACAAAACAATTAACCAACTAATTTGGTGGAAGGGATGTTAAGGTACAATTACCGTTACAATAGTTTTTGCTGGCATATTTCTTACTAATACTTTATGGTAAAAAATGTACTGACGACATTATCAACCATCCCCTTTATGTTGCTGCCCATCAAAATAGATAAAAACAGGGTAGAAGTTAGGTATTAAAATTGTATCCAAGAAAGAAATATCATCTTTTACTTAAATAATTTCGTTAATAGATTGAAAAACAAGAGGAAGTAAATTTGCTAAAACCAAATACAAAATAAAAATCTTTAAGGTTTAACTAAAAATTTAATTTTTCTCAAACAAGATTTTTAGTTGCGGATTTTATATAAAGTTTAAAAATCGGTTGCATAATATTTTAGTGTTTTCTCAATGGAGAAAAAAATTATAAATATTTTATTCGCAATAGCTTTATTTCAAGAATAGTTTGTATAATCACAAATTAAAATCTATATAACAATGATATAAATAATCCATTTTCAATTCATTAATTAGCAGTTGGATTAATATTAAAAAGTGTTTTTCTTTTTTTAACAATTAACAACATCGTATCCATTAAACTTATTTCCATTTTTAAAGTCAAAAAATATAATTGTTAATTTTGTTTTTAACTTAAAACTAAATGGGGAAAAATTTGGAATAAACCTGTAGCAATAAAATGAATTATTTCAAAATAATTTACCTACAGATGAATTTTTGTTGACAGTATCATTTTAGCATAATAATAGAAAATAACTATATGAAAAGAAGGATTTTAAATGTTGTTTTGTTAGTATTATTAAGTAGTTCTTTATTTGCCTCGGTTAATATTAAAGGAAAAGTTGTAGAAGAATCCACTCAACTACCCCTTGAATTTGTAAATGTTGTTCTTTATCAAGTAGGGTCCAGTTTACCTTTAGTTGGTGTAGCTACCGATAAAAATGGAAATTTTAATATGGTTACTGATGTAAAAGGAAAATATCTCATTCGTATCAGCATGATTGGTTATCAACCTGTTGATAAACAAATAAATATAGATAAAAGCTCCATTGATTTAGGAATTATTTCTTTAAAAGAAGAAACAAAATTTCTTTCAGAGGTTGAAGTAGTAGCTCAAGGTTTTCAAATGAAATTTGATATTGATAAAAAAGTATTTAGTGTGGATCAAAATATTGCCTCTGCAGGAGGTTCGGCTACTGAAGTTTTGCAAAATATTCCTTCTGTTGATGTGGATAATGAAGGTAATATTTCGTTACGAAACAATTCAAATGTAGAAGTATGGATTAATGGTAAACCTGCTGGTTTGACGACTGAAAATCGAGCACAAGTACTTCAACAAATGCCTGCTGAAAGTATTGAATCTATCGAAATAATTACCAATCCTTCTGCCAAATTCGATCCTGAAGGAACAGCAGGAATTATTAATCTGGTATTGAAAAAAAATCGTAAAGCTGGATATTATGGAAGTCTTTCAGCAGGACTTATGTATCCTGAAAATGCTAAACTAGGCAAAACTTTAGGTGGAAATTTTAATTATTCTAGTAGCAAAGTTGATGCTTATGCCAACATTGGTTATCGCTCAATGAACATGAAAGGCGGAGGTTGGAATCGTCGTTATAGTTATTTAGCGATGGATACCACTTTGTTATCGCAAAATAATGCAATGAATCATTCCTTTGATGGTTTGTTTTTGCGAGCGGGCGCTGATTTTCATTTAACTGATAAAAATTCGATTGGAATTTCGGGTTTTAGTATGTATCAAAAAGAAAATTCTTCCAATTTTTTGGATTATTTATTGACAAGTCCTATTTATCAGTATACCATTCGTGATTATAGTCGAAATACTTTTGAAAAAGGTACTCATCCGAGTTATAATTTAACACTGGATTATCAACATGATTTTGATAAAAAAGGAACTAATTTAATAGCAAGCCTTACTTATTCTAATCATGATAGAAATTCAGAAAAGCAATTTATTCAACGGGAAGATAGTTTAGAACAAGCCACCAGTGATATTACTCAAAATTCCGATAACCAGAATAATAATTGGAATTTTAAAGTGGATTATACTAATAAATTTACAGAAAATAATAAATTGGAAGCAGGCTGGCAAAGCAGAATTCAAAGTAGAAACAGTTTGGTCTCAGGAGTAGATAATTTACAGCAGGGAGCTAACATTCCTTCTTATTATAATAATTTTGATTATGACGAACAAATTCATGCTGCATATGTAACTTATGGAGGCCGTTTTAATCGTTTAAGCCTTCAAGGGGGGGTGAGAGCAGAGTACATGTGGAAACAAATTACTAATGAAACTTATGATTCAATAGCTCAATTGGATCCACAAACTTATTTTCAGCTTTTCCCAAGTATATATATTTCTTATACGCTCCCCCAAAATGGGGAAATCCAGTTGAATTATACCCGTAGAGTGGACAGACCGCGAGGAAGAATGATTAATCCCTTCCGCGATTATACAGATTCCACTAATATTTCCTTTGGCAATCCTGAGCTTAAACCCCAGTTTTCTTCTTCTTATGAATTGAATTATTTGAAAAATTGGTATTATCATTCATTGTCATTTTCTGCTTATTATCGTTCAAGAAACAATGTGATACAAAATGTGCGATACATGCATGGAAACAACATGGAAAACACCTATCTAAATATTACAAAAACTCAAAATTCAGGTTTGGAAGTAGTTGTGAAGGATAATTTTTCAAATGTTTTGAATTTAACTTCTTCTCTAAATCTATATTTTAACAAATTGGATTCTGCTACCTATATAAGTCCATATAATACAATTTGTCATATTCCGTCACAGGAAGATTTTTCATGGAATGCAAGAGTGATCGCCAATGTTTTATTAGCTAAAACTTTTTCTGCTCAAATTTCTGGAAATTATTCTTCGCCAACCATTATAAGCCAAGGGAAAAGAAAAGAAAGATATTCGATTGATCTGGGATTAAGAAAAACATTTATGGACCGTAAATTAAACCTGAGCTTAATGGTGCGTGATTTATTGAATTCGCGAAAAATGCGTTCTACTACTTGGGGAGAAGATTTTTATCAACAAACAGAATCTTATTTTCATGGACGAATGGCAGGATTAACTATTTCCTACAATTTTGGAAACATGAAGCCAGCATCTCAAAAGAAAAAATCCACTGAAAATAATAATGGAGAAGAATTTCCAATGGATAATTTTGAAGGATTATAATTTTTTATCCTTCAAATTTCATTCAAATTCCTTTGTGAATCATAAGTCTTTTTCTGAATTCGGCTGCAACAATTCCTGCAGCCACACTCACATTCAATGATTCAGAAGTGAAATTTTCTGATGGATAAGATGGAATAGTCAGACGAGTTGGAATAATATTTTCCAGTACAGACGAAATACCATTACCTTCATTGCCCAACACAATGATCCCTTCCGGGGTAAGTGAAGTTGTAAAAATATTTTCACCTTTAAGGAAAGTACCATACAGAGGTATTTGATATTTCTTACTTTCAATGAGGAAATCAGGTAAATGAACGATATGAACCTGAACTCGTGCTAATGCTCCCATCGTAGCCTGAACAACTTTTGTCCCATAAACATCAGCAGAATGTTCAGAGCAGAATATATTTGAAATGCCAAACCAATCAGCTACGCGTATAATAGTACCTAAATTGCCTGGATCTTGTATATCTTCCAAAGCAAAGCATAATTGAGAAGAAATTTCAAGGAACGACCATTTAGTTTCTTTTTTTTTAAAAATAGCCAATACTCCTTGAGGTGTTTTTTGTGTAGAAATTTTTTTAAATTCCTCGCTTGTTACTATAAGAGTTTCTTCTGCTTGAATAGGTAAGTGATTTTTTAACCAATCAGGAGTAGCTACCAACAACATGCCTTTGAAAGAAGTACTTAAATCTGTAACTAATTTTGTCCCTTCGGCAAGGAAACAACCTAATTCATCTCTCCACTTTTTTTGTTGAAGACGGGAAATTAGTTTTATTTTGTTTTTTGAAAGCGCTTTCAAGTAATTTTGAGTCATATTCTGTTATAAGGGGAGATATTTTTATTAGAAACCATAAAACAAACTTTTTCAAAGGAACAGAGACCTAAATGGATGCTGACCGATTAAAGAATTTTTCAATAATCTTAATGACAAATTTACAAAAAAGATAATATATTTGTTCAACACTTCTAATTGGGTCTTAACAATAGGGGGTTAATTATAATTTGTTAGCTTAACGTTTAATTATAAACAAGAGAGTATTATTATTTTACTAAAGTTTCGCATTTCAGAAAGAGTTAAAAATAAAAATTGATAATCAAAGATTTAAGATACTTGTAAATTAAATTAGATATTTAAAAAAGTTATTAATTCAAAGAAAAACAGTATCATACAGAAATTTTCTCTAAATTCTATTTTAAAATTTCAAAATAAATAAAAGGTTCTTTGATTGGATAAGAACCTTTTATTATTTTTGTAAAATTACAATTTATTTTAATTGTTTTCAACAATGGGAAATCTTATTTCTCCTTCAATATTAACAGCAGATTTTAGTAATCTGCAAGCAATATGCGAACTTATTAACCAGAGCGAAGCGGATTGGATTCATCTGGATGTGATGGATGGCGTATTTGTACCCAACATTTCTTTTGGTTTTCCTGTAATTAAAGCTGTAAAAAAACATTGTAAAAAACCACTGGATGTCCACATTATGATTATTCATCCTGAAAAATATGTGCAACGTTTTGCAGAAGCAGGAGCTGGGATACTTACTTTTCATTATGAAGCAGCAGAACACCCTGCTGAAATTATTGAACAAATTCACGCAGCAGGAATGAAAGCAGGAATTACCATCAATCCTGATATCCCGGTAAAAGTGCTGGAACCTTTTATAGAGAAAGTAGATATGGTGTTGTTAATGAGTGTTTTTGCTGGTTATGGAGGTCAAAAATTCATTGAAGAAACTTATCAACGAATCAATGAATTAAAGTCAATAATCCAGCAAAAAAATCCTTCTTGTTTGCTGGAAGTAGATGGTGGCATAAATTTGGAAAATGCTCCAAAACTTTTTGCTCAAGGAGTGGATGTGTTGGTGGTTGGGAATACTGTTTTTAACTCAAATCAGCCTCTGGAAATTATCCACCAATTAAAAACAATAGCTTGATTTTTTCGATTTCATTCCTCTGATGTATGGATTTTTTGTATCGTACTCCTTTTGTAAGATTGTTGTTTACTCTGATAATTGGAATTCTTATCTATCAATACATTGAATTATATACATTTACAAGATATGCCATTTATTTAATTGCTACTTTTCTGATCATTTCCCCTTTTTTTATTCAAGATGCAAAAAATCAATTTCATTTTCGATGGCTATTTGGCGTAGGTACTTTTTTAATTTTTGCCATGCTGGGCTATTCATTAAGTGCCCAACATGAAAAATCAACTTCATTTTCTCCCTTAAATAAAAAAGGAATTTATATTGTTGAATTAACTTCAGCTCCCACAGAAAAAGCAAAATCATTCTTTTATTCTACTCGAGTAAAACAGTTTTTAAACGATGATCGCTGGGAAACTGCTCACGGCAAAGCTTATCTGTATCTTCAGAAAGATAGTGCGGCTTCGTCTCTGATTGTTGGCGACCAGTTATTGATAGAGACTGAATTTAAAGCTCCAGAAAAAGCATTGAACCCTGACGAATTTGATTATGCAACTTATTTAAAAAGGCAAGGCGTGGGTGCAACTGCTTACGTTCCAACTGGCTATTGGGAAAAAGCAGGTGAAAATCATTCTTTCTCGCTCATTCGTTTTTCAGATCAATGCAGAAATTATCTGTTTAAAATCTATCAAAAATTTAATATTCATGGTGATGAATTCAGTGTGTTGGCAGCATTGACTTTAGGATACAAAGACGACCTAAATCCTGACTTGAAAAAAAGTTATAGTGCGTCAGGGGCAATGCATATATTATCTGTAAGTGGTTTGCATGTGGGAACGGTTTATGCGGTATTGCTTTTTCTGTTTGGTTTTTTACAAAATAAAAAGCCACAAAAGTTGTTAAAAAGTATCCTTCTCATTTTATCATTGTGGGGATATGCTTTTATTACAGGATTATCTCCTTCAGTGGTTCGAGCTACTTCAATGTTTACTTTTGTAGCAGTAGCTACCTGCCTTGATCGCAAATCTGAAATTTACAACACTATTTGTATGTCGGCTTTTTTCATGTTGCTGGTGAACCCCAATTATTTATTTGATATTGGTTTCCAACTTAGTTATGCAGCGGTATTCAGTATTATCTATTTTCAACCTTATTTTACTATTTTTATTCCTGTTAGCAATAAAATACTGAAAAGTTTGCGTGATTTACTTACTGTTTCAGTAGCTGCACAAATTGGCACCGCACCTTTTACGTTATACTACTTTCAACAGTTTCCTAATTATTTTCTGTTTACCAATTTAATAGTAATTCCACTGTCCACTATTATTATTTACCTTGCTGTTGGACTTTTCGCTATTTCATTTGTTCCTTATGTTTCTAATCTTGTAGCTTTTTTATTAAATATTTCTGTTAAACTCCTCAATTTTTGCATTGTAAAAATTGAACATTTTCCTTATTCTATTTCTCAAGTTTCATTGGATAGCAAACAAAGTTTTTTTATTATTCTTTTCATTTTTTGCATCTCGGCTTATTTCTATTATAAAAAATATACGCCTTTAATAATGGGATTGTTGTCTATCTTGTTTATTATTTCTATCGATTTTTATGCTCGATATCAAACCTTAAATACCCGTCGAATGATTGTATATGCTGGACAAAGAAATACTCATGTAAATTTTATTGATCAAGGAAATAATTTTCTTTTTTCTACTGATGAAAAAGAAGCAGAACGTGTGGCTACTTCTTATTGGAGAAAACACAAACTAAAACCTCCTATCGAAGTACAAAATACTTCCTGGTTTACAAATGGCTTTGCGTGTTTTCAGGGGCAACGCATATTTATTCTTATTAATGATGAATTAAAAAATAAAATAGCCCAAAAACCTCTCGAAGTAGATTATCTAATTATTGGGAATGGACAAAAAATACGTATGGAACAACTTTTATCGTGCATTCATCCTCGCAAAGTAATTGTAGATAAAACCATTTCAAAATGGTATGCTGATAACATTCAGCAAACTTGTGAAAAACAAAAAATTGAATTTTATTCTATAGCTAACGAAGGAGCTTTTATTTTAAATTTTTAGTACTTTTCGGGGCATTCCCGTTTTTTTAACATTCGTGAGATAGTATGAGAAATTAGCTAAGTTCAACATAGAAGTGCGAATTTAGCAGAGATGTTTTGCATGATTTTTTAAAAAATCATGCAAAACATCTCGGAGGAACGCCAAACAGCCGATGGCGAAACCTCCAAAGAGCGTTAGAGTCAACTGGCAACATAATTTAACAAAAAAGGAGACCGAAGTCTCCCTAAAATTAATTATTATGTTGCTTATGAAATACAAACAATTAACTTCAGA
>Ga0209204_1000971_pt1 | contig 28856 bp, 20 predicted proteins | sample AD_JPNMR2_MetaG_FD_184425 | JGI IMG/M metagenome (GOLD analysis project Ga0209204, IMG submission 184425) | Active sludge microbial communities of municipal wastewater-treating anaerobic digesters from Japan - AD_JPNMR2_MetaG (SPAdes) (version 2) | ecosystem: Engineered > Bioreactor > Anaerobic...
CTTCGTCTTTGACTTTCAACTGCTTCCCGCAGGACGTACATGCAAATTCGATCATGCCATGCCTCCCGAATCAGAGCGTTTTGTCGCCATTATCCATGGTATCTGCCGCGCCGCAAGTCGAAACTTCTGGAGTTTCCCCCCATTTGAGTTCCGCGCATAGAGCCTCCGATGCAGTAAGGAGTCACAATTCCTGCTGCAGGGAGGCTGAACTATGGACGACAGGGATGTCTATCCCAGGATATCGGCTCTTTTGGACGAGTATCTGCAACCCCTCGGGATGCTCCAGGCGCGGGGGCCATTGCGGGCTTTGCGGGAACTGACCCGCGGGATCGTCTTCACCTGCTCGGTCCAGCTCAGCAATGCGGCCCGGCTGTGGGCCGGCAACCCCCGCCAGCTCCAGCATGCCGTCGAGCGGTTGTCCGAGCATTTGGCCGACCCGCATTGGGACCACCGCGAGTGGGCCGCGGCGGTACTCCGCCTTCAGGCCGAGGCGATCGAGGAGGACGACCTGATCCCCATCGATCCCACCGAATTGGCCAAGCCCTACGCTCGCCACATGCAGTACCAATGCACCGTCCGTGATGCCTCGCGGGTCGGTGATCCGCTGGTGCAAGGTTACTGGTGCTTTGGGGGCTATCACTGGCAGCCGGACCACTCCTGCCTGTCGGCCCTGATGCTGCGGCCCTATTCGCAGAATCAGCCAGGTTTCCGGAGTGAAAACGCCTTGTTCGGGCGGTGGTTCTGGACCCTCCGCGAGGCGACGTCCGGCCGCGGGATCTGGCTGCTCGATCGCGGCGGCGATCGACCGGAGATCCTCGCGGATTTGCTCCGCGTGCAGCCGCGGTGGATCGTTCGGCTGCGAGAGGATCGCGGGCTGATCGGTCCGGGGGGATGGCGGCACCCCGCCGGATACTGGGCCGATTGGGCGCTGGCCCATCGGCCCGAGCGAGGACGGGCGGTGACGTTGCCCGTCGGCCTGCCTCCCGAGGACGTACCGCAGTTCGGCCCGGCGCCGCCGCTGTGGCTGGTTGTACCGACCTATACTTTCGGCCACAACGAACGTTGGGTGTTGTTGACCTGCGGCCTAGTCGATCAGCACACCGGACCGCGGCAGATCCGCCGTTGCTACGCCCTCCGATGGAGGGCCGAAGATGGCAAACGCTTCCTGGGGCAGCTCTGGCACGTGGAGCGGTTCCTGACTCAATCCTTTCTGGCCCTGGAACGTATGTTGTGGTGTGTCGTGCTGGCCAGCGGGTTCGTGGCCCTGCTGCAACGCGATTACCCCCGCCTGCGCGACCAATTGCAGAGGGAGGTGCTCTATCACGAAAAGCCATTCAAGATCCCGGCCTGCCGCTTGGCTCGCGGCCTTCAATCCGTGGCCATTCGTCATCTGGGCGTGGCGATGCTAAATAATGCCTGAGCCCGTAGGCATCCGGGATCCATACCGGCAACGCCGTGAATCCGCCCGCAAGACCGTGCTCATGGACGTGCAAGCACGACAGGATGTCGAACCGGTCTGCCGCGGACGGGAGTACGCGCGAGCCTCCGCTCACCTGTAACCGCCCGGCCCTCGGGAAAACTCTCCGTCTGCGCCGCGCTGAAAAGGGGGGAAACTCCAGGATGTACTCCGTTACCTGTTTGCGCAGCGTCCGTGTGCAGACCGGAGCAATTCGTTGTCTAAGTTGAACGTTGCGGTTCAGCTCATCATTGTTGTTGATGAACTCCTCGCGGAATGATGCTGCGTCTCCGAAGACGTGAGGATCGATCACGCTGACAAGGCTGAACAACTCTAGAAGCGAGTTCTGCAGTGGTGTGGCCGTAAGCAGGAGCTTAGGAGCGTTGCCGATCGCCTCGACGATGCGGTGGGCCATCGTCTTCTGTGCAGCCGGGTTATTCTGAAGTCGTGTGCGCGAGCGATGAACGTTCCGCAAGCGGTGCGCTTCATCGATCACAACCATGTCCCATGGGACTTGTGCGACAGCAGCCGCCTTGGCGGCGGCGAAGTTGTACGAGCAGATGACGGCCTTATCCTTCTGATCGAACGGGTTACCGCCATTCTTCTGCAGCCGTCCGACAACCTGAGTGTCCAGAACCTCGGAGGGGATGAAGAACTTCTCGCTCAACTCCTGCTGCCACTGCTTGCGGAGCATGGCGGGCACGACAATGAGAATGCGCCGGCGGCGTTCAGCCCACTTTTGAGAAAGCACGATACCTGCTTCGACCGTCTTGCCCAGTCCGACTTCGTCGGCCAGGATCGCACCGTTGGTGAACGGCGAACGCAGAGCGAAGAGAGCGGCGTCGATCTGATGGGGATTCAGGTCAACCCGCGCATTGGCAATAGACCGCGATAGCGCAGCTATGTCGCCCGCGGACCCGCGAAGGGTCAAGGCGTGCGCCCAATACTGGCTGTGGTATGCGGTGTTCATTCTCTCTATTGCCCTCGCACCGGTCCTTGCACAGCCGCCTACTCCTTCTCTTCTTCTTCCGCCGATGCGACGGTCCAGATGCGCTTGAGCGGAAGCTCTGCGCGAAGGTCTTCATCGAGCTTGTCGTAGTTGGCCAGGAACTGGTCGATCAGATCGTTCTGGTCCCATAGCCGGACTTTGAAGAACAGGCGGCTGGCCTCTCGCTTGATCGTGGGCTTGAATCCACCCCAGCACACGAGCAATCCCTGGTCGGCCTGCACGTCCTGCATCGTGCCGACGAGTTGGTCCAGGACCGGACGCTCAAGCGGAGTAGCTTGACTCTTGACTTGCACGCAGATACGCGGGCGGCCGAATCCGAGCGTATCCGGGGCGGCGAGGATGTCTTTGCCGCCATCCGGGCCCTTGTCGCTGTGGTAAGTGGTGAAGCCTTGGGCCTGAAGGATTGCCTCGACGAGGTCCTCCATCCCGTGATTGCTGAACTTGCTGATGATCAGCCTGCCGATCTGGTCGCGTGCGATTTGCTCAAGATCGAACCCGCCGCCGGTTTCCTCGTCGGTGACTCCTTCATCTTCCGCGACCGGCTTGGCCTTGATGCCGACCGACTTCCAACCGTTCGTCTGCATGGCCCGAACGCGAGCTTCAGCATCGTTGCGCTTGATCTGGCAGATCGTGGTGAATGCGCCCAGAGAGTTGAGGATGTCCTGATCGAAGTTGGTGCGGGGAATATCGGTTTCAAGCCACTTCACCGTGCGGTAGTGATAGTACGGGTCTTTGGCGTTGGCCACGAAGGTGTACTGGCCGGTGATCTCGCCGACGTGGATCGTCTTGCGTTTGCTGGGCACACAGACCCAGTCGCCTGGCGACATGCGGTGGATGAACGCCCAAATCTGGCCGGAGTTCTGCACGCGGTGGAAGTGCTTGAACTTCGGGTAGACCTCGGCGAGCACGGCCATCAGGTCTTTGCGGTCTTTCAGCTTGCCGAGGTCGCGGTCCAACCCGCCCCAGGTGAGGTAGATGCGATTCTCTTTGAGGAACTTGTCCTCATGCTCGCAGTGCCGTCCCGATCTGTTGAGCCATAGTGCCATTGGTCGTCACTCCGTTCGCTGATCCTTGGGCTGCCCGGGGCCTTGCTTGACCCACTCGTCGATGGCGTCCTTGTGGAAGCGCCAGCGCTTGCCGATCTTCGTGCCGGGGATTTTGTTCTCGACGGCGAGCTTGTAGAGCGTGGACTTGGATATCTTCAGATACTCCGCCAGCTCGTCCATCGTCATGATCTCATCGCGTCTGGCCGCCATAGGCTGCTCCAAGCACCCCGTTCCGTCTGGTCGCGGATCGTCCGCCTGTCACGGCGACTATTATCCGTATTTCGCCGGTGTTCACAAGTGAAAACTGCTGAGCTTAGCTGAACTTGCGCGACGCATGGGAATGCTTGGAATGAGCCGGCCGGCGCTACCTGAATGGCCTTGGCGGGCAGTGCAGCGGTGCTGATGCTGAGAGCGGTTCGACTAGGGTTGCTCCCGGGGAGCTTGATCTATCCAGCCGAACCCATTCGGCTGATCCAGTTAACGCGAACGCCCGACCATGAGAATGGCCGGGCGTTTTCGTATCCCTATGCCCGCAAAGGGTTACGGCGTTGCCGCCCACGCGAGCCGCGCTCTCTGTTTCAAACGGTCTCCACCACGTCGCGGGAGTGAACGTATACGTTCTCTCCCGCACGCCGAGAGCAACGGGCCGAACTCTCTGACTCTCTCGTAAACAGCGGTCGTCTGGTTAACAGGCCCGTTCGTCTCGGACCCTACCGCCATTTCGAACTCGCGCCGGGTAAGTAAGAGAAGGACGAAGAGCACCAACCCCGCCAGACAGCGCGCCGGTCGCCAGGCGAAGGCCGTTCTGGTCAGCATGTCACGCCTGCGGGAGACTCCGCGCAGTCACACCAGCCGCCGTGTTGTGGACACGTTTCCAGCGCGCACGATGCGGGCAGGATGTCTGCGCCCTGATGCCTCCGCTCAAACGCCAAGAACGTGTCACGGCGTCAGCTATGGGCTCGCCCTTGCGGGGCTGAAACTTCAAGGTTCGGGTTTCCCGCGCATGGCCAAACGGAGTTGCGCGTTCTCGAAGTTGCCAGAGCGGCGGATGAAGGGCGATGCGAGTCTCAAGGAGGGCAGGGCCGATAGGCAACGTTCGGGGGCTGGGGACCGGGGCCTCGGGGCTGGCGAAGGACCAGAGTATACCCGCCGCTGCGGAGACAGCCGCCTTGGGGCAGGCGGGCGTCTCGCCTGCCTCTATCCCTTTGCGAGGTGGACATCCAAGCAGCTGTGCCGATAAAGCGCCACTGTTGCGTCGGTCGGTCATCCGTCGAAAAACGCAGCGCTCGGCAAGGGGCACCCGCCGGGGAGCTTCGACGGTTTTGCGTACGAGTTATTGGACATAGCACTAGTATGGCACTACTCATAACTATGTGACTCGGCACCTCAGGACCGCGGCAGTCGTGTTGGCGCCGAACGGACGGTCTATAATGGAGAAAGCACCGCCCTACTGGGCCGGCACATCGCCCGCCCGTGTGAGCCGGCGCGACTGACGCCCAGTATCGGGGTAGCGTCGGCGGCCGGTGCGGCGAGATGGGGCAGACGACCGGCCGCGAGTGGGTTCGGGGTATCGGCTAGCGACCCGACAGGACGGGGAAGCCGACGGCACGGGGAAGCAGGCAGACGGGGACAGGTCAACGCCCATCATCACGGGCGGCCGCCGGCCACTTGTGCCGGCTTCACCAAACCCAACGGCCGGAGGAGGAACCCAAGCACACACCAGGCGATGATGCAGGATGACTTGTGCGTCATATGGCCGGCATGGCGACCTAGCTCTTGCTGGCCGCGGTGTCATCGTTTACGGCACCAATGCGGTGTGTTCTCATAACGCATATGCGAGAGGGATGAGGGCGAGCATATGATCCGAATGGGGCATAGCAACCGGTTGAACGTTCGGACGGGGCTTCTGGCAGGGTTGATCGCCTTGGCCACGTCGGCGTCCGTTCATGCCATCACCGTGATCTCCACGCACACCTTGCAGAACGGCGGGGCTCTCACCGTCGACCCGCCGCTGTTGGTAATTAGCGGCGGAACGGGCCCGATGCTCACGATGCTCTCCGGCGCGACCGCCGAGTGGGAAGGTGCCGCCATCCTAGGCTGGCAGGCTGGCGAGGCCGGCGGGCTGCAGCTCCTCAACGGCACGGTGCGCACCACCGGAGACGGGTTCTTCTACGAGGGGGTCTGGCATGACGGCGGAGCCGGCTACCTGGGATACAGCAGCGGCTCCGTGGGCACGGCGCTGGTGACCGGCGCCAACTCGAAGTGGGAGATGGAAGGCAATCTGCGCATCGGACACTACGGCTACGGCGAACTGGTGATCGCCGCCGGAGCCACCGTTTCGGCCGGCAACACGCTCGTCGGCGCCCATGCCGGCTCAGAGGGGCTTGCCGCCGTCAACGGTGCCGACGCACGGCTGGACATTTCGGAACTCCTCTTCGTCGGCATGGAGGGCACGGGCGAACTGCGCGTCTTCAACAGCGCCGGCGTATCCAGCGGGAACGCATACATCGGGTATCTCTACGACGTCACGGGGACGGCTCTCGTCTCCGGCGCCGGCTCCACGTGGACCAACGGCGGCGAACTCCTCGTCGGTTTCCTGGGCTCGGGCGAGCTGAACATCGTTGACGGCGGCAGCATGTCCACCGGCTCTGCCGCTCTCGGGCTCGCGGGCGGGACGGGGACTATCAACGTCACCGGCCCCGAATCCACTTTCACGGTGAACGGGCTTATGGCCGTCGGCCATGGCAGTGCGGGCACACTCAATATCACCGACGGCGCCAGCGTCACGAGCGACGTCGGCGTCATCGGTTCAGGCGGGAGCCTTTCTTTCGGCACCGTCACCGTCGGTGGCGCCGACTCGAGCTGGACGACCAACAACCTGATCCTCGGCGGCCAGGCAATCAACCTCCCGTCCAACGGCAACGGAACGCTCACCATCCAGGACGGCGGCACGGTCACCGTGGCCGGGATCACGCGGGTGCACAACGCCAACAGCACCATCCAGCTGCAGACCGGCGGCACGCTCCAGACGCACGACCTGGACCTCACCGGCGGCGGCAAGCTCGACTGGACCGGCGGCACGCTGATCGCCTTCGGCGACATCAAGACCGACCTGACGGTGCCCGAAGCGGGGACGCTCATCAGCACCGGGATCATCCACGGCGACACCGTCAACGCCGGCATCATCTCGCCCGGCACCTCCCCGGGCCGAATCATGATCAACGGCGACTACACGCAGGAATCGACCGGCTCGCTGCTCATCGAGCTGGGCGGGCTGACCGCCGGCTGCGACTACGACCAGCTGTGGGTTCTCGGCGACGCCACGCTCGGCGGGACGCTGAGCGTGCAACTGCTCGACGGCTTCCAACTCGACGTAGGTCAACAGTTCAAGATCGTGACCGTGAACGGCATGCTGGGCGCAAGCACGTTTGCCGGCCTCGGCCAGGATGCGCTGGTGGGCACATTCAACGGCGTGGACCTGTTCATCCGCTATCGTTACGATGCCGCGCCGGGCGTGCTGCTCTACACCATCCCCGAGCCGTCGACCGTCGTCCTTCTGGCTCTCGCGGCCACGTCGCTCCTCCGGCGGCATCGCCGTCCTCGTGCCGCCGAGCTCTGAGCCGTGAGCTGTGAGTTATAAGCTATAGGCTATAAGCTGTAAGCCGTAAGCCTTGTGGTGCAAACGTCTTCCCTGCATTGACAGCGATATCTGCCCCAATGCCCCACACCCTTGTCCCGAGGGCACTTGGGGCAAGAAACATCCGAGCCACCTCGGTGCCGAGCGGCCTACTCCAAGTGACCTTGGCTGGCCGGTTTTAACCGACCGCTGACATTACCGACTTGAGGCTCGAGCAAGCCGAAATGCTGTGCAGAGATTAAGCGGTCTGAGACCAGAACTCCCTACACATCTCGAAAAACGAGCTGTGGGCGATGGGCCATGAGCGGGCCTCTGGCTGATAGCTGACAGCTGAGAGCTCACAGCTCATAGCCCACAGCTCACCGCTTCCCTCACACCACCGACTGTTCCTGGCCACGGGGCAGGCGATGGCGCAGTTCGGGCAGGTGGTTGTCCACGACCCACGTGCCGTTGGCCCGGCTGCACTCGAAGAGCTCGACCCGCTGGCTCGTAAACAGGACGTTGGGATAGACGGTGTTGTACAGATCGGTCGGGAAATAGATTCGCCGTTGGAGCGGCTCGCTGAGCATGGTGGTCAGGGCGGCCCAGACGCCGACGGCCACCTGGGCGCAGGTGGCGTTGGTCCCCACGACGGATTCGTTGGCCAGGCTATGCAGGTAATAGACCCGCCGGTCGGGATACTCCAGACAGACACCGATGGTGTCGGTGCCGGTCAGCGGGATGGAGGTGTTGTCGCCCACCTCCAGATCACTGATGAGAACCGTGCCGCGTTCGCGCCAGCGTTGCACGAGATAATCCATCGTCCGCGGGTGCAGGGCATAGATGTACTTTGAGGAGATGCCGAAGCGCTGGGCGAGCTTGATGTTCTCCTCGTGGAGGATGAGAAAACCCTGCGGATAGGACGGCAGCTTGCAGACCGGCTCCATGATCGGCTGCAGACTCTGCCGATTGGCCAGTGCGTTGGTGTCGAAGACGCGGACCTGGCCGTCGTCGACCTGGCCGGTGGGCTCCCAGACGGTCTCAGTGAGGAACTCCTGGCGGGACCAGGTGATCAGCGGCCGCCAGCCGTCCGCAGGCGTGGACGTGTCGTACTCGAAGTGGATGATCTCGCGCGGCACACCGAAGTTCCGCACGCCGTGCATCACCCAGATATTGACGGCACCGGGGTTCATGCCGCTGCTGATGATGTGAGGCGCGCGGCGCGGCCGATGCCGCGTCGGGTGGATGGCCGCCACCATCTGATGCACGCCGGCGCGGGCGTCGTTCAACGCCGTGTTGATGTAGCTCACACCCGCGGCGTCGGTCGCCTGGAACACCGGCAGCGTGTCCATGTCCGTCAGGTCCAGCACGATATCGATCTGGTACTGCCGTAGCAGCCGCACGTAGTCGGCAGCGTTCTCGCCGATCCGCAGATCCTGGCGCACGAACGTGTAGCGCAGGCGGGAATGATCCAGATACCGGTTCTCCAGGACGTGCTCGTCACGATCGAGCAGGACGAGATCATTGAAGAGGTCGCGGCGACCGCTCAGCCGCCGCAGGAAGGCCCCCGCCACATGCCCCGATGCCCCGAGGACCAGCAGATTCGGGCGTCGCCGACGGTGCGACCAGGGGGCTGGGCCCCGCTGCCTGACCGAATCCATCGCCCGGAAGTTCAGCTTGTGAGCCTTACGTGCAGCCAACCGGTTCAAGGCGGGGGTTGTCGTCATCGGTCCGTACACCTCCTGCTTCTGAGCGAGTGAGTGTTCTGTTTCACCGCCGCGCGGCCCGGGGGACCGGGCGCGCGGACGCCTCCGGCGGGTTGACGCGTTTCGCCCGCCATCGCGAGTCTTGCGAGTACCTCCATTTACAGGTGCCAATCCGCCGAATCCGTATCGCGCAGGGACGGGCCCGAGAGGCGGTGTTCCGCCCGGTCAGAGAGCGGACGAGACGCCTCGCCGCCCGTGGAAACAGCGGAGGTCAACAAATTGCACCGCCAGACGCCGGCCTTATCCGGGGGCGGCGTCGCGGAGCGTGACAGGCCTCATCGTTGCTGACGGTGCTCGAGACAGCGCCGTCCTGGAAGATTCCGAGCGCGTAAACGTGACCTTCATAGCCCGGCCTCCAAGTTGAGGTGTGTCGAATCCAACTGCCGAGCCTCCATGGTAGCAGGTTTTGGCGGAAGGGTGAAGGCCTTCGGCCGGGGCTGGCCTTCGGCCGGGGAGTAGGAGCTGGGGGCTGGGGACTGGCGGGGTGGTCACGCGGCGACACATATATGGCAGCGTAGTGCAGACATCTTGCCTGCCCTGTGCACGCTGGAAGTGCATGCACCTGTTTTCCCCAGCCCCAGACCCCGCTAGGCTCGACGCGGGGAAAACAATGACGATTGAGCAGGTGCCGAAACGAGGCGGGCGAGACGCCCGCCCCCCTGCTCAGAATCGGTAGTTCAGCTCGAACATGATGGTCTTGCGGTCGCCGAAGCCGACCTCGGTGGTGAGGATGAGGTGCTCGCCGAGTTCCACGCGGCCGCCGATCAGGCCGCTCCACGGATCGGCGGCCTGGACGTCGGCCCGGAATCGCAGGTCCACCAGGCCCAGTCGGCCTTTCATGGTCTCCTGGACGCCCTGGTACATGCCGCCGCCCCACAGCGACACATATGCGGCGCCGAAGGGCGTGTTCTCACAAATGCGCTCCCGCACGCCCAGCCGCATGCTCAGCACGGCCACGTCTACCGGATCCAGCATGGAGACCACGTGTTCAAAGTCCAGAAACGTCCGCGTGAAGTTGATGTCGGCCAGGCCGAAGACGACAGTCTCGCGACCTTTGAACGGCCGGTATCCGCCCGCCAGCGTGGTGCCCAGCCCCACCGTGGGGCCGTCGAATTGGAGTCGAAAGTCGAGTTTCGGCCCGTGGGCGCGGAGGCCCGGAATCGTCGCCGGCCGGACGTCGATGTGCGCATGCCCCTGCACGTAGCCCACGATGGCGTAGACGTTGAGGAACGGCAGCACCCAGGCGTCCAGGCGCGAGGTCGTCGCGGTTTCGCTCACCTTGACATTGGTGACCCGCACCAGGCTGCCGAGGTCGAGCAGTTTGCCGCCCGGTGTGCCGAGCGCCACCTTGCTCAGATCGAAGTTCTGTTCGATCGAGTAGAAGACGTTGCCCGACAGGCCCAGCGGCAGCGGCAACTCGTGGCCGCTGTCGCTGGCCTCCTTCCCGCCCCAGACGGGTAGCCCCGACCAGTGGACCACCTCTTTGCCGGCCACGATCTCGGACTCGTCGGCGGTCTCGCTTTCGTCCGCGTGTGCGACACTCTGCCCCGCGCTGAGCCGGGCTGATCCGAGCAGCAGGCATGCACAAATGAACAAGCACCGAAAGATGCTGACATCTCCTGGGGAGCGTTCGACCTTCACTATCGCCACCGCGAGACGGACCGCCGCGTCTGAGGTAACGACGTTCAGTTTAGCTGCGCGATGAAGATGCCGCTACCGCCTGAGGGCGGGCATCATGCTCGACTTTTGGTCTGATGAGACCGGCCTCGCGATGACTGGGAAAGGGACTGCGAGCGCAGCTTTTCCTGGCGCTGTACGCGTAACGGACATGTTACCCAACCTCAAAGGCGGGCGAGACGCCCGCCCCCAATCGCGAGAGGCCCACTCCCCAACTGCGAGACGCCTGCCCACACATGCTTGACAGACCGATCGCCCACGGGCACGCTATGCCACGAGAACAGACCCGCCACACGAGCGGCAAAACGCAAGTGGCATGGGGAGCATCCGGCGCGCCTCGGAGGCGGTCGGGACGCCCGCCCTCTGACTCCACCGTCCACGCTAACGACGGCAGCTTGTTCCGAATGAGCATCGGCACCATCATCTACCGTTTCCGCTGGCAAACCGGTGCCGTCTGGTTGCTCGCCATGGCCGCCCTGCTGGTCTTCGTCCCCCCGCCGGATCCCAAAGCCGGGCTGACGCGCGACCTCCTCCCGCCCGACTCGCCCTTCTACCGGGCCCTCGACGTGTACACCGAGCGCTTCGGCGACAAGAGCGGCAAGAGCGAAGTCGTGGTCGTATTCGAACGGCCGGACGCGCCCTTGTCGTCTCGCGATCTGTCGGACATCGAGGAGCTTGCCCGCCGGATGATGGACCCCGGCATCGGCATCCATGCGGACCTGCTGCCCGACTCCACCATCCGCACGCCGAAGTCGCTGCAGGAAATGGGCGACAAGAACCCGCTGATCAGCAAAGACCGCAAGGCGGCCATGGTCTGTCTGTTCCTGCCGCACAAAGACACGTCGGGCGAAGCGGCTCGCGTGGTCGATCGTGTGCACGCTCTCATCGATGAGTACCCGCTGGCCGCGGGATTGCACACGGCCGTCACCGGCTCGGCCGGCTTCTGCCGCGACTATCTCCTGGCCAACGAACGCAGCCACGACAAGACCATCGCTCTGACGGTGGTGGCCGTCATCGTAGTCCTGCTCCTGGTCTACCGCGCGCCGCTGGGCGCTGCCGTCCCGCTCGCCGCCATCGGCATCCTGACGGTCATCACCACCAAGCTCACCGTCCTGGGCGAGGGCCTCGGCCTGAGCACTGGAGCTGCCGAACGAATGTTCATGCTCCTCCTGTTGTTCGGGGCGGGCGTGGACTACTCGCTCTTATTCATCAGCCGATACAAGGAATACCTCCTCACAGGGCGTGCCGCGCGGGAAGCCTTCGTGCTCGCGCTCGACACCAGCCTCGGCGCGATCGCCGCGTCCGCCATCACCACGGCGGCCGGCTTGGGCACGCTGTGTCTGGCCCGATTCGGAATCTTCCGCGACGTGGGCCCCGCCATCGTGCTGGCTCTCCTGGCCTCGGGCCTGGCCACGCTCACGCTCGTGCCGGCGATGGTGGCGATCATCGGCCCGCGGATCTTCTGGCCTCAGCGGCCCGACCGCGACATGTCCGGCTTGGCCGGCCTCCTGCCGCAGGATCGCGGTTGGCGCTTCCTGGCCAATCGCGTGACGCGCCGGCCGGGATGGGTGCTCCTGTTGACGCTGGCTGTCCTCGCGCCGCCGGCACTTCAGGCGACGACGCTCTCGTGGTGCTACGATGCTCATTCCAGCCTGTCCGCTCACTACAGTGCCCGCCAAGGCATGGACATCATTCGCCGCCACTGGAGCGACGGCGAAATCTCACACGCGAAGTTCCTCGTCGTCAGCCCCGCGTCCCAGCCGGTGGATCGGTGGATCCTGACGTCGATGAAACTTGCCTCCGACTTGCGGGACACGCCCGGCCTGGCGGACCTCCGCGGACTGTCCACGCCGTTGGGCGTTCGCGATGGCGGTATTTCCAACGTCGCGGCGCTTCTGCTCGGCGGCGGCCGCGTCCAATCCGAGTTCCTCTCACAGGACCGCCGGGCCATGTGGTTCTCGGCCACGTTGGAGAACGCCCCGCAAAGCCCCGAAGCCATGGCCTGCGTCGAGCGGCTTCGCGCGGCTTCCGAAAAATCGCTCGCCCGTGTCGCCTTTCCCGCGGAGATCCACATCTCGGGCGCGACCGCCGAAACGATGGAACTACGCGACGTCACGCAGAGCGACTTTCGCCGCGTGAGTATCCTGTCGTTGTCCGTGATGTTCCTGATCGTGGCCATCTTGCTGCGCGACATCGTGCTTTCGGTGTTCATGGTCGCCTCGACGGTTGTGGGCTATCTGGCCACGCTGGGCGTGAGCTACTGGATCTTCACTTGGCTCGGCAGTCCGGGCCTGGACTGGGAAGTGCAGGTCTTTTTGTTCATTGTGATGGTGGCGGTGGGCCAGGACTACAACCTGTTCTTCGCCGTTCGCCTGGCTCAGGAATGCCGCAACGACGACGTTACCTCGGCGACGCATCGCGCGCTCGTGCAGACCGGCCGCGTCATCTCCTCGTGCGGACTCATCATGGCCGCCACGCTGGGCAGCATGGTTGTGGGCGAAGTCAAAATGCTCCAGCAACTGGGCTTCGCTCTGGGACTGGGCATGCTCATCGATACTTTCGTCGTGCGTCCGCTGTTGCTCCCCTGCTTCATCGTCCTTACGCGACGAACCCTCTCGAAAGCAGCACGCTTCCTCCACCCGCCGATTGAGTGGTTGTCCGTGTGAAAACCTGGGCGATGGCCTTTCGCGACGGTTTGGGTTGACTGCGGAATATGGCGGGGGAACACCGGTATTTCAAGACAATCACGCATGGTTTAGCCGCAGCCTCTTTCCACGGAAGCACAGGTCGAGGATAATCAGACCAGGCCGGCGCGAACTGATCCCGGTGTTGGTGGAGAACGGTGTGTCGATTGCGATTCCGATAGAAGGTTTTGGTTTGCCACGCCTGAGTTGTCGGCGTCCGCTGGTGCGGCGGCTGACTGAACTCGGCGGGCTTTCGTTCCGCCGCATCTCGGGCATGCTGGGCGGCCGGGCCACCGGCTTCGACATCACCAGCTCTCGCGAGACAAGAGCCGCCGCCTCGGAGTTGCTCGACCGATATTCGACGCTCTCCGGCCAGATCCACGCCATCTCCGACGACCCGTGGAAGCTCTTGTGGGCTCCGCACCGGCGAGCCTTCCTGCCGTTTCAAGAACGGACGTTCGCCTTGATTGCGTGGCGCGATCCGGTTGGGCCGCCGGAAGAGGCAATCGGATTGATCAGCCGCTTTCGCGACTACGCGGCCGCTCGCGGCAAGCACGCCGTCCTGTTGGGCATCGGCCGCCCCACCGTCGAGCGGCTGCCCCGCGACAGCTTCCACTCCGTTTGGCTCGGCACGGAACCGTTCTACGATCTGAGCACCTGGCAGACGCGCGGCAAACGCTTCAACGAGGTGCGACAAGCCTGCAATCACGTCCGCAAGAACGGCGGCGTTGCCCGGGAAGTCCATCCCATGCAGGATGCTGACATCCGCCGCGGCATCGAAGAGGTCACCGAAGCCTGGATGCAGGCCCGGCCGGAGCGGCGGAGTCGATCCTTCCTGCGGACCGCGCCGCTGGAGAATGCGGAGCGTCGGCGCTACTTCGTCGTCCAGGCCGACGACCGCATTGAAAGTCTGCTCGTCTGCTCACCGGTCAGCACTCGCGGCCAATACCTCCAGGATCTGGTTCGCCGACCCGATGCCCTGCGCGGCAGCAACGAACTGAACATGGTCACCGCCATGGCCGTCTTTCAGTCCGAAGGCTTGGATTTCGTGACCGGCGGCATCGTCCCGTTCTACGACCCCACCAAGCCGCGCTGCGAACAACGGCTCGGCGGCGACGGGCTCATGGGCCAGGTGATCGGCCGCTTCGATCGACTCTTCCGCTTCTCGGGGCTCCAGCAGTTCCGGGCCAAGTTCATCCCCAGCCGCATGGTCGATGTGTACGCCCTGCTCTGGCCTGGTGTGCTCACGCCGGGCCTGGTGCGGGATCTCTGCACGGTTCTCTGGAGGCCGTGAGCAGGCAACGACGACGCGGCGAGGGGCGACGCGGGGACGGGGGGAAAGAGAACGACGCGGCGACACGGAGACGCGGGGAAGCGCCGAAAACATTTTCTCGCCAGTCCCCAGGCACGGCCCGCAGGGCCAAGCCCCCACGCGATGGTACGGTGACACGGTGAGATGACAAGAGCGTTGATTACACCTGTACTGCTCTGCGGACTGTACCTGCTGGCCGGTTGCGGCGCCGCTCACTCGACTTTCGCTCCTGCCTATTCCTGTGAGATCGTCAACAGGTATCCGCACGATGTGAACGCATTCACGCAAGGCCTCGTATACCACGGCGGGTATCTCTACGAAGGCACGGGCCTCAATGGCCTGTCTTCCATCCGCCGAGTGGAGCTGACTACTGGTCGCGTGCTGCAGGAATACGATCTGCCCTGGCAATACTTCGGCGAGGGCATCACGATCTGGCAAGATCGTCTGATCCAACTCACGTGGACTTCCGGCATCGCTTTCGCCTACGACCGCGATTCCTTCGAGTTGCAGTCCACGTTCTCATATCCGACAAGCGGCTGGGGTCTGACGCACGATGGTGCTCGCCTCATCATGAGCGACGGCTCGTCCACGCTGTACTTCCGCGCCCCGGACACCTTCGCGGAGATCGGTCGCATCCATGTCACCGACGGCGGCAGGCCCGTCCGCGACCTGAACGAGCTCGAATTCATCCGCGGCGAGCTCTGGGCCAACCTCTGGGGACAGTATCGCATCGCCCGCATCTGCCTCGCGACCGGCCGCATCCGCTCCTGGATCGACATCTCCAATTTGCGCTCACCAGTCGAACGGCTGCTCGCGGGCTCGCCCAACGGCATCGCCTACGACGCCGACGGCGACCGCATCTTTCTCACCGGCAAGAACTGGCCGCACGTGTTCGAAATCACCGTGAACATGGCTGTGGCTCCCTCATGCCCGGCGCTCAGTTCGGCAAAGGACGTTCAGCATGCTCCGTTCGCCATCCAGACCGGGTTCGCGGTTGGCCCATGCGTGGGAGCCGCGCGGATGGAGCAGAAAGGGGCTACGACGGATGCCGCATTCATACCTGCACGGATGGTTGCACGGACAGATTGATTTACGATGTGAGCATACATTCGCGCCGCATCGCCAGCCGGGAGGACGTCACACGCACAAAGGATACTTGCGACATGTTTGTCATCGGTCGAGCCCTTCACGAACAGATCCAGATCGGCAACAGCATTACCATCAAGGTGTTGCGCATCGGCGACAAGCACGTCACGCTCGGCATCGACGCCCCCAAGGCCGTCCCCCTCTCGCGCGAGTCACACTCTCCGGACTCGGCCCCGTTCCGTGCCGGGGGATCGCCCTCGGGATGTGACCTCAGCGTCCTCATCGTGGACGACACGCCCATTCACACTTGGCTCATACAGAAGGCCTTCACCGCTTACGGCGCCGATCACACCAAAATCGCTCGCAGCGGTGCCGAAGCCTTGGGGCTATTGGGTCTCGCGCCGGGGCCGGCGGAGAAAGTCTCCCAATTCAATTTGGTGGTCATGGAATTGCGTCTGCCTGACATGCCTGGAATCGAGTTGATCCGCCGGATTCGTTCGGCTCGCGAGCTCAGCACGCTGGCGATCGTGGTCATGAGCTATCAGGATGCCGATACGGAAGTGCTGCGTTGTCTCGAGGCCGGGGCCAACGCGTTCGTTCCCAAGCCCGAGACGCAGGAAGGCTTTCGGCAGAACGTTTTTCGACTCGCGGATTTCTGGGGCCACGCGCGTCTGGTCACGCCGGCGACGGCCGGCGTTGTCACTGAGGAGTCGGTGGTTTGTTGACGCGTGGACGTCAAGCCGAATCCGCCTCTCCCGCTTCAGCCCAAGCTGAACCCGCCACAGGTGCCGCCCCATCTTTCAAGTCAGCCGGTCAGTCCGAGCCGGATATTCAGCATCTCGTGACGCTGGTTCACCTGTTGGAAGATTTTCTTCGAGTGCCCGGCACGAAGTGGCGCATCGGGCTCGACGGATTGCTGGGGCTGGTGCCCGGCGTGGGCGATCTGATCGGCGCCCTGATCGCGACGTACGTGTTGAAGGAGTCCGCGCGGCTGGGCGTGAGCCGCTCGACGCTGGCCCGCATGGCCGGCAACATCGCCCTGGACTTCGCGCTGGGCGCGATGCCTCTTGTCGGCGACATCTTCGACATGGCGTTCAAAGCCAACCGCCGCAACCTGAAGCTGCTCCGCCGTCACCTCGAGCGTGCGCAGCGAGTTTCGAAGGGCTAACAGCAGGCGGACATCTTGCCCCGCCTTTTGTCCTGCTGAGGTCGGCTTCAAAAGGCCAAGAAAAACAAACTACGAGCGCAGCATTTCCTGGCGGTTCATGTCTCACGGTCCATTGACCGCCGTCCCTGCGACGCGAAGAAACGGCAACCAAGCGCAACGGACATGCTGCCCATACTCGAAAGGCGGGCGAGACGCCCGCCCCCCAACTGCGAGACGCCGGCCCCCCGCCTGCGGCTAATCGCGATGCAGCGACATGAGATAGCGGTTCCATGCCTGCTCCAGGCGCTCTAGGGAGCCGAAGGCATCCGTGAATTCCTGCTGCATGGTATAGGTGCTTCTCGGGCCCGGCTCGAGCTGGGCCAAGGTGGTCAGATACTCCCTCAATGCGGCTTGCCGGGTCTTGAACAGGAACCGGAAGAACGCCCACGACTGAGCGTACAGATCGTTGGCACTGTAGGGCCCGCCGGGGCGAATGTTCACGAGCGTGATGAAGTCTTCGAGAGGCATGAGCCGCCCGCTGGCGTACGCGCGGAGCAACTGTCGTTGCCGGGGCGGGTTCTCGCCGGCCACGCCGATACCGGCCAGCGTGTCGCTTTCGAAGTTGGTGGCCAGCCCTTCGGACACCCACAACGGGTACATCACGCCCCGCGTCTGCAGACCGCTGTTGAAGGCCAACTGGTGAGCGGCCTCATGCACGGTTCGCCGCACATCCAACAGGCCGTCGCCCGCGCCACCTTTCCAACTGTGGTCCGGGTCCATGCCCGCCAACGACATCGCACGGGACTCGAACGCATCGTTGGTGCCGCTTTGACCGTGATAATTCCACGACCGCGCACCGCCCGCCTGCATAAGCACCACCCGGTTGCTCCGGGCCGCGTAATAACTCTCGAGCGAAGCGGCGTCCATACCGTCCGCCGCCCGGGCGAAATCGTAATATTGACTGGGATCGTTGAAGACGAACCACGGAAGCTGCGTGTCAATGGCGTTCAAGGCGAAACCGGCCTCGCCGAACTGCTCGAAAAACACGCGGTGAGCCTCCTCGAGCAGTTCGCCGGTCTTGCCGGCGATATCCGCCGAAATGCCTTGCGGGCGGTACATCAGCTGAAAGTGCGTGGTCAGATGTTCGGCGAACTCGTACCCGAAATGATGACGCCGGGCTGCCGGGCGGGACGGCGTCATCCGTGCAAGATGCGCCTCTGCGCCACTCTGATTCGCGACAGTGTCTTGCTTTTGATTGCGGGCTCGCTGGCTGCGTTTCGCCTGGGCGGTCTCGATCCACCACTTGCCGAAATTCGCCGACGATCCGGTGGCCTCGGCCGGCATCGAATTTCCTGCGACTGCGACCGAGCACAGAATCGCCACAACCGTCGCGAACAGCTTCGGGGCCAGGGCCATGTTCATCCTCGGGGATAATCGGGTCGGGGAATCCTCTACCGTCGTCGCACCTTTTAACCCGATCCGTTACCTCCGTCAAGCACTGAAAGCTTGAAAATCTGGCGGTTTTGGCCCATTTTTCGCGTATTGACACCGTTCTTCGGGCGAGTGTGCTTGCATCGCGCTCGCCGTGTTTCGAGCACGGCGCGCCTCGGACGCAACGAATCCGCCCCGACGCACGTTTCGCGGGGCTGCGGCCGGGCGCTGCGAGTTGCACCTACGATAAACAACCGCTCGTCCAGGCGGTACGAACGGTGAAGGTTTCGCGGATGAACACCTGCGAGTAAATGCCATGCTCAATCGCCCTATCGTCACGCGTATTGTGTTGATCTTCGGCGCAGCCGGCTTTGCGGTGCTTCTCGGGGGGCTGTCAACCTGGTGGTATCTCGGACGCAAAGGAACGTCCGATCTGGAGAATTGGATCGGCCGCCAGATTGTCGGAATCCTGCAGCACCACATCACGCCGCAGGTCTGCTTCGAGAATCTGGACTACCAGGCGCCGCGGACGGTGATCGTCGAGAACCTGTCGTTTACTGCCGAAGACCGGCCCATCCTGCGAGTGGCCCGGGCGCGGCTCGAATTGGCGGCAATTCCACAGCGAGGCAAGCCGATCCTGATTCAGGACGTGCAGTTGGAGGCGCCACAGGTTCTGCTCGCTCATACGGCGAACGAGGGGTTGCTTGGCTGGACGAACTTCGTCCGCAAGCAGGCCATCGAGCATCCGGAGACCGTCCCCGAAGGTCAGCGGCTCAGCGACGTGCTCGTGTTGCGGCATGTGGGCATCCACAATGGTGAAGTCGTCTACGAGGATGCCGCTGCGAACCGTATGACGCTGCCCGGCATCAATTTGAATCTCGAAACGCCGCCGGACGAGCAGGAGCCCGGCTGGTACAGACTCATCGGCCGGCTCAATCGCGACCCCATCCTCGATCTCGATTTCGACGGGCGCATCAACCTCGACACCGGATTGCTGGAAATCGCTCGCTTCCAGTTGGCCGCATCGTTGAGCGAGCCGCAATACGAGACCGTCCCGCCTGCTCTGCAGGCGTTCCTGAGACGACATGAAGTGCAGGGCGCGCTGACTGCCTCCGGACAGGGGCAAATACCTCTGGCCGAGCCCGCGCGGGCGTCGGGGCGTTTCGACGCCCGCCTGCAGGATGCCCGCGTTCGTCACCGCGGAACGGCGATGCCCATCCAATCCATCCAGGTGGCAGCGCAACTGCCCGACGGCGACATCGACGTGAGCCTGACCGGTTTGGATCTGACGCAGGAGAACGAGGCGTTCTTCTCCCTCCAGTCCGTCCGGGCACGCATCGCGGGTCTACCCCGCGGCGATGAACCGCTGACCATCTCGCTGCTCCGCGTCGAGCAGCCGCGTCTCACGTTTGCATCCCGGCCGGGCGGCGGCCTGGAAGGTTGGTCGGACGTGGCCGAAATGGGCGACCGCCGGGAGCGTGCGAGCACCGATCCATCGCAGGTTCTGCAGGCGATTCGCCTCGCCGCGTTCGAGATCAGTGATGGTGCCGTCGTCTACCAACCCGCCGGCGACGAGCCCGTCGCTCTCGAGGGTATCCATGTCAATTTAACGACACAGGACGGCGAGGGAGACGGGTCGCTCGACGTGGCAGGTAGCCTGCAGGTGGCGGGTTTGTTGCAGGCGGATCTGAGAGGAACGCTCGATCCGAACGCCGCGGTTCTGACCCTCGAGCGCTTCGAAGCCGGCGCGGATATTCAGCCCGAGGACTATGACCGTTTGCCCGCCGCCACGCGCGATTGGATCGCCCGGCACGAAGTACGAGGCCGGGTCACCGCCACGGGCGAGGGACGACTTCCGCTGGGCGATATCGCGCAGGCCCAGTTCACGCTCGGCACGCAGCTTGAAGCAGCGCGGTTCATGTACAGGGGGATTTTGACCTCGCTAGGGCAGGCTCGCGCGCAGCTCACGTTGCCGCAGCGCCGCATCGAGGCCACCGCGTCGGAGTTCCAGGCCGCGGCCGACGATCAGCCCATGCTCGCGTTCGATCAGTTGACCGCAACGTTGCAGTTTCCGGAGAACGGGCCAGTCGTACTCGAGCAACTCGTGGTCGATCAGCCGCAACTGACGCTCGCCGCCGGTGCCGACGGAGGTCTTGCTGGTTGGAAGCGTTTGCAGGGCACACCCGCGTCGGACCCGCAGGAAGACTCGCCGACGCGAGCCGCTTTGCCGTTACGTATCCGCGACGTCCAGGTCCGCCATGGCTCGCTCACGTACATTCCTGAGCCCGATGCCGAGCCCTTCTCGCTCGGCCACGTCGATTTGCAACTACGTCCGGCCGACACGGGTGAACCGCATCTGTTGCTCATGAACGGATCGATCGCCGAGGACTGGTTGTCCGTTGAGGCGAACGGCCGGATCGATCTCGACGCGCGGTCGGTTGAGATTGACAAGCTCGGCGTACGATCCGACATTGCGCCCGAGCGGTACGCCCAGTTGCCCCCCGCTCTTCGCGAGATCGTTTCGCCGTTGAAGTTCGCCGGCAAAGTGTCAGTCACGGCATCCGGCACTGTTCCCATCGACGCCCCCGCTACGGCAAGTGGCACACTGCAGGCGGAGATCGACTCTGCGTCAGTCACGGTCGAAGGCATGCGGATACCGGTGAGCGCAGCACGCCTGAACGCCACGCTGCCCAACGGCCCGTTGGCGTTTGCCGCGCGAGATCTGGCCGTGTGGCGCGGCGAGCAGCAACTGGCCCGGACAGATTCGGTTTTCCTGCAATCACGCCAACTCCCGCGCGGTTCGACGCCTGTGGTCGTCGATTTGCTTCGGTTCGAGGGACCAGCGATCAGTCTCGTACAGCGACCGGACGGCGGATTCGCCGGCTGGAGCGATCTCGGCGGTGGCCCGACGGAGACACGGCCGGCCCAGGAAGCCGCTGCACAAAACGCCGGGCTCCGCGTGAACCGGCTGGAAGTGGCCCGAGGAGAACTGACGTACGCGTCACCTGCCGTCGAGCCGCCGCTCGCGGTGCAGGAGATCGAAGCGCTGCTCGTTACCGAGCCGGCTGATCAACCGGATGAAATGCGGTTCTCCGGACAGATCCGCCAACCACAGGCGCTTTCGCTGGACTTCAACGGAACGTATGACCGTCGGCGTCCGGCCCTGACATTCTCGAAGCTCACCGCCCAGGCAGAGATCAACGACCCCGTGCTCGCCAACCTGCCCGCTGAAATGCGAGAGAGCCTGCGCCAGCACCAGGTGCGCGGCCATTTCGAAATCGACTGGCAGGGCTCTGTTCCGCTCGGAGAGCAGGCTGGGGAACCGGCCGGTCGATTCAACATCGCCGCCAGGAGCGCGAGTCTGACCTACCGCGGAGTCGTCTGGCCACTCGGCGATCTGCAGGTCAAAGGTGAGTGGCCGAAAGGGCCAATTGACGTGCGCGGCACCGGCGTATCCGCCAAAGCCGACGGTCAGGAAATCCTCTCGCTGGCGGCGATCGAGGCACGAATCGCGCAGCTCGGAACCGATGGGCAACCGCTGCGTGTCGAACGCCTGTCGCTGCAGTCGCCGCGCGTGGTGCTCGCGTCGAACGAGGGCGGCTTTCTTGGTTGGAGTCGGTTCGGCGGCGGCGATGCGCCGAACGGGCAGCCCGGTCAGCCGCCGGCCGATGCTCCTCGTCCGGTCTTCGATCGTGTGCAGATTCGCGGCGGCGAACTCGTGTACGTCGCCGGACCGGGCCAGCCGACCATGGCGCTGCCCGGCATCCACGCGGACGTGACGCACGAGCCGGAACCTGCTCCGACATACCTCATCGCAGCGCGGCTGGGCGACCCGCGCTCCCGGGATGGCCAACAACCGCCCGATACACAGCAGTCACTGCATGGCCAGTTGAACGCCCGCTACAGCCCCGACGCGGACATCATCGACGTGCAGACGCTGCAACTTCGGGCTAATCTGCGCGGTCCGCAGTATCCGGGCTTGCCGCCGCAGGTTCAGGCCTTCCTGTCCGAGCACGCCGTACGCGGCGCGATCTCGCTCGACGCCCAAGGCCGCGTGCCGCTGAACGATCCGAGCGACCTGCAAGGCCGGTTGACCGCCGCCGCACGCGACGTCTACTTCGCCGTCGGTCAGACGCGTTGGCCGGTCTCGCAATTGGACGCGACTGCCGACGCGAATCGCGGCATCATTCAAAGCCGCGTGAACGCGTCGATGGTAGGCGGACGCGTTCAGGCCAATTCGACCCTTTCGCTGCCTGAGGGCGGCATTTTCAACCTGGACTGGCAGATAACCGGCGTGCAACTCGAGCAGATCATGCAGGCGATGGAAGAGACGACACGGCATGCGGGCCTGGTAAACTCCCGCGGTCGCGTGACCGGCCGGCTCGGTCAATTGCCGCAGACGCTGTCCGGGAACGGCGAACTCACCATCCGCGAGGGCCGGCTCTTGCGCATCCCCATCATCCAGGGCATCGTCGGCCGGCTCATCTCCACGCCGCTGGGCCTGCGTGGCCGTGAAGATCGGGCTGAAGCGAATTGGCAGTTCCAATCCGACGGCGTGAACTTCTCGAAGCTTACCGTCACGTCGCCGCTGCTCGGCTTGGACGGCCGCGGACTGATCGCCTACGGCGGGGAGCTCAACATGAACTTCAGGGCTGAACTCCTCCAGCGGATCCCCGACGCCATCGAAGGCGCGTTGGGCAGAGTCGGCTCCATCATTGGCGAGGTTGGACGAATTGGCGGGAGCATCGTGACCTACCGAGTTACGGGCACGATCCAGGAACCCAGGATCCTGCCCGATCCGCTGGGGATATCGGGCAACTGAGACGTGACTCCCACCCCCACCGTGGCCGGTGATTGCCACAATCAATCATGTCACCGGAGCATCGGATCCTCGGAGAGCACCTCGCGCAGCTTGCTCAGGGCTACGTTCTGGATCTGACGAACGCGTTCCTTGCTCAGGCCGATGCCCTCGCCGATCTGCTCATACGTGAGCCGCGGCCCCTCTTCGGGGAACCGCCGCGACAGCACCATCGACTCCAGTTCGGTCAGCTCGCCCAGATTGTGGTGAAGCGCCTTCTGTAATCGCTCCACCCGCAGTTCCATCTCCGTGTCCGGGGGCGGACTGGGCCGCTCGAAGGACGCATCCTGCTGCACCGGGAATCGACGGTGATGACCGCTGGACATCTTGGCCCGGCGCATCAGGGCGCGCGCGATCACGTTGCAGGCGTATGTGCTGAAGCGATAGCCGCGCCAGGGGTTGAACTTCTCGACCGCCCGGGCCAGTCCGTACATCCCGTCGCTGAGCAGATCGTCTTCATCCAACTCGATGGACCGGTACCGCTTGATCATCAGGTGAACCAGCCCCAGGTTACTCTCGACCAGGTACTCTCGGATGATCCCCCACCGGGTCCTCCACGCTTGTGCCTCGTCAGGGCATTCGGATTTATTGGCCTGGTACGCGCAGACGTGCAGCGCGGTGAAGAGTGCCATCTCATCCGGCGTCTCCCCACCTGCCGCCCCGCGGCCGATCCATTCCGCGATGGACACGGCCGACTTGGCCGCATCGCGCGTCTCGATCCGCCGGTCAGGGGCGTACCACAACTCAGGTGACCCGGATCCGGGCCTTCGTTTTGTTTTTCCCTGTGCCATAGTGATCATTTTACGTCACCTGAGCCCGTTTGTTCGCGCAAAACTTTATTTCACAAATACTTAAACCCTAGGGTCAGGGCTGAACCCCCCACCAGGCCACTAGGAGCCGACCTTAGGTGCGGGTAGGTGGGTGGGCAGGAGCTGTGAGCTTTGAGCTGTGGGCTATGAGCCAGAGATTAACCGCTTCGAGGCGTGAGGCGGATTAGCCGGGATTAGCCGTTCGTGCGTTCCATTTCCGCACGTCGAAAGGTTTCTTTCAGGTACAGCCGGCCCTGTTGGGCCGCACGCAAGAGTTCGGCCGGCGACCCGAGGTCGGAAGAGAGTTCAAGGATGAATCCTCCTCGGAAGGACATGTCAGCGAGCTTGCCCACCAGCCGGTGCCAATCCACGCTGCCCTTGCCCGGGGGAAGATGTTGGTCCCAGCGCCCGTTGTTGTCGTTGGCGTGGATCATCTGGAGATGGCCTGAGAGCTTGTGGGCTGTCGCGGCGATGGCCCCGGCGATGTGAGCGTGGCCTGTGTCCAGGCAGATCCCGACGTTCAGATCCTGGATGGCCCCCATGATCCACATGACGTCGCTCGTGCGGCCGAACAATAGGTGAGGCAGCATGTTCTCCAGGACCAGCGTCATGCCCAGCTTGCGACAATGGGCGGCCACTCGCGTGAGGACCTCGCCGGCGTTTTCCATCCGGGCCACATACTCCGCTTCCGGCGGACGTCCGCTCCGGTCCGGGCCGGGGTGGATCACGAAGTGACGTACGCCCATCTCGGCCGCCGACTCGGCCGCGATCAGCAACTCGTTTACCGAAAGGTCTCGCTGCTTCTGATCCAGCGAGGTGATGTCGATGGTGTCGCGGAAAGGAGCATGGAACGAGAACGGCTCCATGCCAAGATCCCGGATGATCAATCCTGTTTCTCGCACCTTCTCCTGATTGTGATAGTCGAGATGGGCGGGGAACGAACAGATTTCGATCATGCTGAAGCCGCCGTTGCGAATGGTCTCCAGCACTTCACGTATGGGCTGCTGGTAGAAACAGCCGGTTGAAAGGCCCACAGGCCAATCGGTCATGACTTCTCCTCTCGAGGAGTGATTCCCTCAATTCATTGATTTCGCACGGCAATTCGGGATGGAAGCAGTATCCTCGCTCGCGCGTCGATTGCGAGTTGAAATCCACCAGGTCGTCCAGACCGACCACGAACAGCCCGGCGAACACTCGCGTGTAAAAGTCCGCCCGCGTGCCGGGATCGTAGTGCAGCCAGTGCGAGTTCCAGCCGTAGTCCCGCTCGTACTTGGATCGAATCAGGCCGGCGATATGACGGGGATGCCAGCCCAATGCGAGCATGGTCCGCGTCACCTGTTGGATGCCGGCGGGCTTGAGCAGCCAGTCGTTCGGGTGCTCGAGAATGTATCGCACGCACGGCGTGATCGCCTCCATGGGCGTGCGGTCGTACGTCCTCGGCCAGAGTTCCTTCGGATCGTGTTCCTGCGAATAAAACCAGTCGTGAAAATCCCGGAGCTTCGACCGCTCGTAGGCATCGACGAGCATCTCCATCGGCCCGGTCTGCACCGGTATCTGTACCGACGCCCTCTCGGCGAGCTCCTGAACCTCCTCTGGCCTCTGCATCAGCTCGATCGCCTGACGATAGTCCATCTCATGCAGCGGAATCATGACCATCAGGCGGATCTGTTCCTCGACTCGGGCCTCGGCGGCATAGCCCGTCTCCCAATGCTTGCGGTAGACGGTGAACGGGATGCGCACCATCCGCGTGTGCAGCGGGTCGCCATACTCGGAGATGTCGATGGAGACCATCTCGCGTCCTCGCTCGGATGGTCCCACCTCCACCGCGGTCAACTCGACTGGAATGCGCGACAAAGGCGCAGCCACCTCCTTGATCCGGTGGGCCAGGTACTCCATCACCAACCCCAGCCCGCCGAACGCCTGGCCCACCATCCGCGGCACCGGTTCGCCGAACGGCGGATGCGGCTTGGTGTACAGCGACCGCAGACTGTCGGGCAGCCGGCCGAAACGGGCGAGGCGGTGAAAGACATCCGACTCACGCTCGATCTGCCAGACGAAATGGTGCCCCCGCCCGGTCAGGAGATGCAACGGACGGATTCCGAACTCCAGGAGAATCTTCTGAACCGTACGGGCGACCGGTTCCTGCAAGTCGAAGCTTCGGCCCGGATTGAGATAGGGCTCGATCGGCGTATCGAAGTTCACGTACTCGATGTCGAGATGCACGAGCAGATACCGGCGGTCCCACAGCGAACGGGCGATGTCCAGCCCGTTGGCCAGGAAGTCGTCCAGGTCGTCCGGCGGCCGCGCTTCCACGTCGTTGTACTCGGCGGCGTCGCAACGCGCCAGGAACACACAGGTCACGCTGCTGGGCGGCACTCCTCCAAGGAACTCGACTATGCGGGCGCGAACGTTGGGGTTCTTGAAATATTCTTCCATGTGACTCGGAAAGCAGGGCGACTCCGAAGAATCAGCCCGTCCGGCTCGCCGGTCCGGCACGCACTCTCTGCCGGCCCATTCGCGAGCACGTAGAGAATCATAGCGCGGCGCGAACGGGTGGCGCGGAGCGGTCGATGCATTCGCAGTCCTGCCTGGCCGATCTGTGCTGTAAGTTCGCTTTTTAATCTTCCTGATGCGGCCGAACCATCTCGATTTCCGTCGGCTCGGTGACGCCTCGCAAGATACGGCCCACCAGCGCCTCGTCCGCACTTCGCCGGGCGATATCGGCCAGCGACACGATACCCACCGGCTCTCCTCGCGCATCCATCACGACCAGCCGACGAACCTGTCCGGTCTGCATCCGTTCGGCGGCCTGCTCTACAGACTCATCCTCCCGACACATGATCAACTGACTGGTCATGAGCCGGCGGACGGTTACGAACGTCGGATCGGCACCTTCCGCCACGCCGCGCACGACGATATCCCGATCGGTCAACACGCCGACCGCTCGGCCTTCGTGCGAGACTACGACCATGCCGATTTCAAACAGCTTCATCTTCACCGCGGCATCCAGGATACTGGAGTCGATGTCGATCGCCGCGATCTCCCGCGTCATGATTTCTCTCACCAGCATGCTTGTGCCTCGAACGACATGAGCGCTTCGACAGCCGGCGTGCGCGGCCGCGCGATCGACCATCGGACACACTCAGGCCAAATTGTCGTTGACCGGCTCGGGTTCCACCCGGCGAATGCCATTTTGTCCCCTTTCGGCGGCACCGCACGAGCGTGCACGCCATCCCTGAACACCATCTGCGCTGCAGACATTCATAGCGCACCGCTCGCGGGTCTGACCACGAGTCGCAAGCGCCTAACCGGTGTTCAAAAAGTTACTTGAGTGGGCATGCACCGTGATCCGGTACAGCCGGGCGAGCCGCAACCGCGGTCCCGTCGGCCACGTCGGGTCAACCCGTGGTATGCGTCTTGCCATTCGCCGACCGGAGGCCGGCCAGGAGTAAACCGGATCATCCCCCACAGGCGATGGACTTCGCCGGTGAGCCAAGGAGTTGAAATGGACCCGCAAGCAGCTCTGGAGCAGTGGTTGAAACGGCTTCAGCCGGCTCAGCCGGCCGAAGCACCGCCTTGTGATCGGCTTCGAAAGCCTCGGCCCGCTCGTCGAAGCGGCCCGAGACGCTCCCGCAGCGAAGCGGCCCGTCAAATGCTGGAAATGCTCAGAGCACTGGCCGCGTCAGAGAATGACGCGATGTCGCAGGTGCTGCCCGACCCGATCCCGGAGCCGTCGCGACCGACGGTTACCCCCACCTGCCGTGAAGAGGTGACGTCGGCTACTCCCAGCCGTCCACCAGTTGCGAGCGACGGCCCCGCATCGGCCGACCTGCCGGGTCTGAGATTGCTCAGGGCGCAGATCCTCGGCCCCGAACCTGAAGACATCGAACTGCACTGCGAGTACTGCGGCAACCTCTTCCGACTGCAACAGGGCGGAGCCTCGTTCGAGGGAAAGGCTGCCTGCGCCAACTGCGAACAACACCTGAATCGTGACGTTGTGCTGCCGGCCGTCGGCAAGAATCGGCCGCACCTGTACAAGGTGTGTGAAGTGGCTGCTGGCCCCGACCACCCCAAGCGGCCGGCGTGGGCGCGACAAAGCCGTCGCAATCGCGATACCGATGATGACGCGGTGACGGACGACGCCGAGGCCGAGGCGGGCGACGCTAACGATCCCGCCGTCGAGCAGGAGAACCTTTTGGAGGCCTAGGGCCGTTGACGGTCCCACAGTTGCGCGTCGGCAGGAGCGCTGACAGGCATGGTGGTGCACGCTTTCAACGTGCACGTGCAGGCAGGATACCCGCACCACGTACCAACGCCCATACGCCATACACGTACGCCGGCATTGCCGGCTTCGGCAGGAAAAAAGGCGGGCCGATGCCCGCCCCCGGCCGGTCACACGGGCTGCGAGGAGGTCACACAATGCTCTGGTGGGTACTCATATTCCTGGTGGTCGCGATCATCGCCGCCGTGTTCGGGTTCGGGGGCATCGCCGCAGGAGCCGCAGGCATCGCCAGAATCCTGTTCTTCATCTTCCTCGTGCTCTTCGTGATCGGCCTGATCATGAGCCTCTGCACGGGATCAACACCGACGCCGTAGTTCGCGGCGGTGGTGCACGCTCCCAGCGTGCACTTGCTCAACGTGCGATGCCTTCTCGCCCCGCAGGGGCGAAGGTCAGTAGGCGGGGGCGTAAGCCAGGCGTAAGCCCTCGTTTGGGGTCCCTCCGAAAACTATAAGCCCCAAAAGGGCGACAGTTGCGACCGGGATCATGGGATCAACTGGGCGATCGCTTGTGCCGGCACGGGCGTTCTGTCGCCCCTTCGGGGCTCTTTCCGAAAGGTGGAACGGAATTACTGGGGCCGGCGTGAACCGGGGGCTTACGCCTCCGGCTATTCACCTGCGCCCCTTCGGGGCGAAAACGTCGAGTCCTGCGTCGGGCGGCTAGATGCCCGCATTACGACG
>Ga0209204_1000972_pt1 | contig 28844 bp, 26 predicted proteins | sample AD_JPNMR2_MetaG_FD_184425 | JGI IMG/M metagenome (GOLD analysis project Ga0209204, IMG submission 184425) | Active sludge microbial communities of municipal wastewater-treating anaerobic digesters from Japan - AD_JPNMR2_MetaG (SPAdes) (version 2) | ecosystem: Engineered > Bioreactor > Anaerobic...
GTAGAGTTTTCTATAAATATTTACTCATACATCTATTTATTTTTCCAAGATTAAAATTTTATTTATATTTGCACCATCAAAAAGTTGCATTTGTGACTTGAATTCACCTCTTTAAAAAAATTTTATCTTAAATTATTTATACTTTGTCTATAATTTATAGCACTTGGTATAATATATTTTATGCTTTGTATAAATTTAATAAACGGTATAAGGTGATTTCTATAAATTTTCGGCGTTCATTTATTAAAATATATTTACAATATGAAATTTTTATTATACATTTGTAGCAAATTATTTAAAAAAATAAATTATTAAAAATATTTTGAAATAAATATATTACATATAGTACATTTAATTAACTCATAAAATTAGAACTTTATGAATTCAATATTAAAATCACACGCTACTAACTCTTCTTACAACAACAAAGCCAGAACATTTTACTGGGCAATAGTAGCAGTGGTCATTATTTTATCACTCGTGTTTTTATCTCTTGTCAGTTTTGTTAAAGCCGCTACTTATTATTACATCAGTGGTCCTGTCAATAATGTCAGTTCTTGGAAAACAGGAAGTAACGGCACGGGAACTTCACCTGCTAATTTTACAACAGGTGGAAATACCTTTATTATTTGGAATTCTTTAGGTGGTGCCATTTCTCCAACACTCACAGGAGTATGGACAATTACAGGAACTAATATCTTACAAATAGGAACCTCTACAGGCAGTGCTACATTAACAATATCAGGTGGCACATTAAATTTAGGAGGAAATGCAATCTTACGAGTGGGTGCTACTTCTGGTACTGTTTCAAAAAAATTATACATAGCAAGTAATGGTATTTTAAACATCACATCAGGTGCTACTACACCATTGAGAGTATATAATAATGCTACATTAACTATTGCATCATCAACATTTCCAACTTCAGCACAAGTTGCTTTAAATGCTGGTTCTTATGTGGAATGGGCTCAAACATCTGGGAATACTACTATATGGCAAACAACTTATAGAAATATGATAATAAGTGGTGGTGGTATTAAACAACACAATGGAACTGGAACTTTAAGAGTGAAAAATCAACTTCAAATGTTAAGCGGAGCTTTATTGATGAGTAATAACACTGCTGCTACTTTAAGATTAAGCGGAACTATTACTGGATCTGCTCCTATTCAAACTTCTAATAGTAACCTACAAATTGATGGCTCTGGAAGTTTTGGAACGATTAATTTTGCAAATGGGAATACTCCTATGTCAGTACGCAATTTTACAGTGAATAGAACTGGTTTAGGACAAATTACTTTGGGAACAAACTTAACTGTCAGTGGACAAATTAATTTTTCTAATGGTGTTATCAATTTGAATAATCAAATACTTACTCTAAATGGTGCTATTACTTTTCCTGCCACTACAACAAATGGTTATTTTATAGGTAGTAGAAATTCATCTCTGGTGATAGGTGGAACTGGTACCATTACAAACAATTTATTAATGAGCACTTCTACACTCACTACTAGTTCTCTTGCTAATTTGACAATGAACAGATCTAATAAAACATTAACGATTGGGAACTCTTTAAGAATTTGGGGAGAATTAACCGCTTCATCAGGAACTATTGTAACCAATGGAAATATAACCATCAAAGCCGATGCTACTCAAAAAGGCAGAATTGCTCCTATTGGAACGAGTGCAGATATTTCAGGTAATGTAACAATGGAAGTATTTGCCAAAGGCGGAACTACTGGTTGGACTTTACTTTCTCCATCTGGTATTTCAAGTCAATCCTTAACCGGTTGGTCAGATGATTTTGCAATAACCTGTCCCACTTGTCCAATGTCTAATACTTTTACATCCATTTATACTTACTGCGAACCTTGTGCTACCAATAATTATTCTGCCTCTGCACACTATGTTCCTATTTCATCTATCAATAATCCATTAACCATCGGAAAAGGTTACTGGGTTTATTTAGGAACATCAACATATACTACTAATAATATCATCATTGATTTGACAGGACCTGTTGTAAAGAAAAATTTTGGAACGATAAGTTTAACTAAAACCGGAACTATACCTTCTGAAATTGGTTGGAATTTGATAGGTAATCCTTATCCTTCTCCTATTAGTTTTTCAAAAATTCTCACTTCAATGGGTTCAAATTCTGTTAATATAGATCTATCCATTTATGTATGGAATCCTGATTTAAATGGAGGTGCTGGTGATTTTGCAGTATACACACCTTCATTAGGTTCAGTGCCCCCTGTTAGCAGTGGTGGAATTGATGACAATATTCCCGCAGGTCAGGGATTTTATGTTCACGCTTTGAATAATATTACCTTACTACCAAATGAAAATTGGAAATCAACAACTAACAGTCAAAATAACTTACTCCGCACTATTCAACCATTAAATACAACTCAAAGTTCTTCTATTTATCCACCATCTATGTTTTTATTAGAAATGAAAGGACCTAATAATTATGATGTATTAACAGGTATTGCAGTTAATCCAAATGCTACAACTAATTTTGATTCTAATTTAGATGTTACTCAATTAGGAAGTGATTATCCTGCTCCACAATTAATGACTACACTTAATAATTATGATTACAAAGTAAACACTATTCCACTTGTAAATGGCACTACAACTCTTGAAGTAAGAGCCATTACAGGAGTTACAGGGACTTATACATTATTTCCTGTTAATCTTTCTAATTTCTCATCAGCACCTTGTATTTCTTTATATGATAAATTTACAAATACTACACATAATCTTACTACTGGTGCTTATACATTTACTTTATCAGATACAACCACTGTTCCAAGATTTATTTTAAGTATTACTAATAACCCCATCACTGCAAGTGTTTCTGTTTTACAACAACCTGTATGTAAAAATGATTTAACAGGAAGTATCAATGTAAATATCTCCAGTGGTGCTGCACCCTATAAAATATTATTAAAATCAGATAATGGAAATATTTTAGATTCTATCATTACATCTTCTAATTCATCCACATTTACAAATTTAGCAGAAGGAAATTATTTTGTTGAAGTGGCTTCACCTTCAATATGTGGAAGTTCAGTTTATCCTGTCAACATCACTTCTACTAATACTATTTATCCTGTTGCACAATTCAATTTATTATCAAATGATACTTTACCACTCAATTTCTCATCACCCATTACAGCCATTAATACTTCGACTAATGCCACATCAATTTCATGGGAACTCATAGGAGATGGATATACTTCAACATCCAATACATTTTCTTATATGCCAGATGCAGAAGGCGAATACATTTTACAACTTACAGCAACCAATACCTGCAATGATGTATCTGTATATCAATGGCCAATCGTTATTATTCCAGGACCTGACTCTCCATCACCCTTTACTTACGCACCAGATGGAACGCCTATATTCACTTCAAAACTCGCCTCTGAAAATAACACTAATATATCAGAATCAAACTCTAATATCATTATATCAAACGATGAAAGAGGTATTTTCATTCAAGGTATAAATGTTTCAAGTTGTTCAGTGAAAGTGATTGATATTCTTGGCAGAACACTTTATTCAGAACAAAACATTAATATTGAAAACAAATTTTATTTAGATAAAATCAATGCCGAAAATCAATGGATTTTGGTGAATGTAGAATACGAAGGTAAAAGTATAACTAAAAAGATATTTTTGAATAGATAAAAATAATTAGTGAATAGTGAAAAATTTTCTGTATCTGCGAAAGGTTGATATAATGACTATAAGCATCAGCTCTCATAACTAAAAATAAATGAAAATCTTTGCGGGCTTGACATCCATATTCTTTGCTATCTTTGCGAGAAATGCAACTTTTTAATTTTTTGGCTACACAAAAAGTAAGCATTTTTGCATTTAAATTATCAGAAATGCAAATTTTGATAGATTGAAAGTTTTGATGTACATTTGTGAGCAAATAATTTTATTATGCCAATTGTAAAAATTGACGGTAAAGAAATTGAAGTTCCCAAAGGAACAACTATATTACAAGCCGCAAGAATGTTAGGAAAAGATTATGCACCACCTGCTATGTGTTACTACAGCAAGGTTAAAGGAACCGGCGGCTTTTGCAGAACATGCTTAGTGAAAGTTACAAAGGGATCTGCACAAAATCCCAATCCAATGCCCAAATTAGTTGCATCTTGCCGCACAGAAGTGATGGATGGAATGGAAGTTGAAAATTTTACTAATCCGGAAGTTTTAGAAGCAAGAAAAGGTGTAGTAGAATTTTTATTGATTAATCATCCTTTAGATTGCCCTATTTGCGATCAAGCAGGTGAATGTAAATTACAAGATTTATCTTATGAACATGGTGCTCCCAAAGGCAGATACGAATTTGAAAGAAGAGAATTTGAACCTATTGATATTGGAAAATATATTCAACTTCACATGAAAAGATGTATTCACTGTTACAGATGTGTGAAAACTGTTGAACAATTGGCACCAGAAAGAGTGCATGGTATGATTCACAGGGGAGATAGTTCTGAAATATCAACCTATATTCAAAAAGCCATAGATCAAGAATTTAGTGGAAATGTAATAGATGTTTGTCCTGTTGGTGCATTAACAGATAAAACATTTCGCTTTAAAAGTAGAGTGTGGTTTACAAAACCTATGGATGCTCACAGACAATGTAATAAATGCAGTGGTAAAGTAAGATTATGGTTGAAAGGAGATAAAGTTTTAAGAGTAACATCAAGAATGGATGAATGGGGCGAAGCAGAAGAGTTTATATGTAATGAATGTCGCTTTGAGAAAAAACATAAATCTGATTGGATTATTGAAGGACCTGCCAAAATCAGCAGAAAATCAGTTATTTCAATTAACCACTACCAACATTTGAATGAATTAAAAGTTCAAGTATTAAAACAACAAAAAGCATTAGGATTTATTCCATTTAATAAAAGACCTTAATGGAAATTTACAAATATGAAAATTAAAAACAATAAAAAGGATATAGCACAAGAATATATTCTTGAAGCAAAGAAAATTTTGAGAGAAAAAGCCATTAGAGATGGAATAATATACAAACATCCTAAATATACAAAAAAAGCGGCAAGATTGATTTTAAAAAGTTTATTATTAATACTCAATAAATATATGAAAATTCAAAATATAAATATTAAAGATTTGCGAACAATTGATGATTATGTAAGGATTATTGCTCTTAAAAATAAAAAAATTGCTATCAAAACAAAATCAACATATCAATGTTTAACGGCAGTTATTCATTATGGATTTGCAAGCCATGATACTATCAAAACTTCGTTAGATTCTATTAAAGAAATATCAGATTGGATAAAAAAATCAATAATAAAACATATTAAGTAATTAAAAAAATGACTATGAAAGATATTACAGAAATTGAAAATCCATATAATTATATTGAAAATGCTAAGAAAATTTTACGAGAAAAAGCCATAAAAAATGAAGGAACATACAAATATCCAAAGTATGTGAAAATGGCAGGGCATATTGCTTGGTGCGGAGTGTTATTAGCATTAGATGAACTAATGAATAAAAATAATATCAAAATAAGAGGTAGAAAAGATATTAAGGACTACATTGAATTTGTAAGAAAAAGAAATAGAAAAGTTTTAGACCTCTTAATGATTAGTTATGAAAAATTACACATTTTTATGGGATATGATGGAAATCTTTCAGTTCATCATTCTAAAATTGGATTAGAATCAGCCAAAGATGTTATTGATTGGGTAAACAAACAATTAAAATATACAAAATGAAAAGTATTAGTAATTTTAAAAAACATATCATCGAGAATTTCATATCAATAATTAACATTCAAAATTAAAAACATTTTTAACTAGAAACTTAAAACTAAAAACTTAAAACTAAAAACCATGCTTACCACATTTTTAATAGTAAAAATTTTATTATGTGTAATAGTATTTGCTATTTCATTAGGAATTGCAGCATATTCTACATTATGGGAAAGAAAATTTGCAGCTTTTTTACAAGATAGAATTGGACCAAACAGAGCCGGCCCAGGTGGAATTTTTCAACCATTAGCAGATGGAGGAAAATTGTTCTTTAAAGAAGAAATAATTCCAGATGTATCTAATAAATTCTTATTTATTTTAGGACCATCTTTATTTATGATTACTGCTTTGATGACAGGTGTTGTTATTCCCTGGGGAAAAGATATGATTATCAACGGTCAAAGAATTGCATTGCAAATAACAGATATAAATGTAGGTGTATTATATTTATTGGGTGTTGTATCAGTTGGTGTGTATGGTATTATGATAGGCGGATGGGCATCCAATAATAAATATGCATTATTAGGAGCATTAAGAGCATCTTCGCAAATGATTAGTTATGAAATTGCAATGGGGATATCAATCATTGCTTTAATTATCAGCGCAGGTGGAACATTAAGTTTGAAAGAAATAGTAGAGAATCAGGATGCTGGTTTAGCAAATGTAGTATATCAACCATTAGGATTTTTAATATTTTTTATTTGTGCATTGGCAGAAACTAACAGAGCACCATTTGATTTACCTGAAACAGAAAGTGAATTAGTTGGTGGTTATCATACCGAATATTCATCAATGAAATTAGGTTTGTATTTATTTGCAGAGTATATCAATATGTTTATTTCATCAGCCGTAATGAGTGCATTGTACTTTGGAGGATATAATTTTCCTTTTGCTCATGAATTTTATTCTGCCTTGGGATTACAGGAAGGAAGCATTGCTGTAAGTTTAATCGGAGCATCTGTATATTTCATAAAAATAATTATTTTTATCAATGTATTTATGTGGATTAGATGGACATTACCAAGATTTAGATTTGATCAACTAATGAATTTGGGTTGGCGTTATTTAATTCCTTTATCATTATTTAATTTAATTCTCACAATCATTATTGAATACTTTAGAGGCAATTTGAATTTTTAATTTTATGATGATTAATTCTTTACCGCAGAGACGCAAATCAAGTGAAAAGTGAATAGCGAAAAGTGAAAAGTGAATTTTAATTGCTTAAAAATTAAGAAAAAACTAAACTAAAAATTCATAACTCAAAACTAAAAACTAAATACAATGATAACTCTAACAAACAGAAAAAAGGTAGTTAGTAATAAAGAACAAACATTATCAGAAAAAATATACTTACCCGCAGTACTAAAAGGAATGAGTATTACTATTAGTCATTTATTTAAGAAAAAAGTAACTATTCAATATCCTGAAGAAAAAAGACCTTTAAGCCCAGTATTTAGAGGACAACATGTATTAAAAAGAGATGAAAACGGAGCAGAAAGATGTACTGCTTGCGGATTATGCGCTCTTGCATGCCCAGCAGAAGCTATTACAATGGTAGCTGCTGAAAGAAAACCTGGTGAAGAACATTTATACAGAGAAGAAAAATACGCAAAAGAGTATTACATCAATATGCTTCGATGTATTTTCTGTGGTTTGTGCGAAGAAGCTTGTCCAAAAGAAGCAATTTTCTTAACTGACAGAATTGTAGATACCGAATTTTGGAGAGAGGATTTTGTATATGGAAAAGATAAGTTAGTTGAACCCATTGAAAAAGATAAAAGAATTGATGTTACTAAACGACAAACTCCCGCAGTACTTGAATTCAAAAAAATTCCTGGTTTAAGACACAATAAATTATTTTCAAAAGAAAATAAAAAAATTAACAAGCATTAATTAGAATTTATTTAAGATAAAAAAAGTTTTTTCTACTTATAACAACAAAAGTAGTTTTAAGTTGTTTAATTTCACATATTTGTTTTAACTTATTGTTTTTATCATAAAGGTAAAAATTATATCTGTTTTAAGATTTATTAAAATCAATTTAATATTCATCCATTTAATTTACTAAATTTGTGCTCCAAATAATTTTTTATGAAAAAGTCAAAATCAAAAAATCAAGTACTAACTAAAGAATCAGTAGAGTTTTTATACAAATACATCAATAATTCTTCACCAACTGGATATGAATCATCAGGACAACAAATTTGGTTGAATTATCTCAAACCATATATTGATGATTATATTGTAGATAACTATGGTTCAGTAGCCGCAATAATCAACCCCGGTCAGGACTACAAAGTTGTAATAGAAGCCCATGCTGATGAAATTAGCTGGTATGTGAATTATATTACCAATGATGGATTTATCTATGTTTGCAGAAATGGCGGCAGCGACCATCAAATAGCACCTTCTAAAAGAGTAAATATTTATACCGAAAAAGGCGTGGTAAAAGGAATCTTCGGATGGCCTGCTATTCATGTAAGAGAACCCGGCAAAGAAGAACCACCTACTTTAAAAAATATCTTTGTTGATGTAGGATGTTCTTCAAAAAAAGAAGTAGAAAAATTAGGAATTCATGTGGGTTGTGTTATGACTTATGAAGATGAATTAATAGAATTAAACGAAAAATTTTTTGTAGGAAGAGCATTGGATAATCGCATTGGTGGATTTATGATTGCTCAAGTAGCTCGTTTGCTAAAGGAAAATAATATTAAGTTACCTTATACTCTTTACATAGTTAATTCAGTTCAAGAAGAGATTGGACTTCGTGGAGCAGAAATGATTTCTCGCAAAATAAAACCTGATGTTGCTATTATTACAGATGTATGCCACGATACACAAACACCTATGATGGACAAAAAGGTTCAGGGTGATTTAGCATGTGGTAAAGGACCTGTGTTAAGTTACGCTCCTGCTGTTCAAAATAATGTATTAAAATTAATTATTCAAACTGCAGAGAAAAATAAAATAGAATTTCAAAGGTTAGCATCATCTCGCAGCACAGGAACTGATACAGATGCATTTGCATACAGTGCAGAAGGCGTACCATCTGCTTTAATATCTTTACCACTAAGATATATGCATACAACTAATGAAACAGTTCACAAAGATGATATTGAAAATGTTGTTTGGTTAATGTATTACTCTTTACAAAATATCAAGAAAAATCAGGATTTCAGATACATAAAATAAAAACAAAATCAAATGCCTGCCATTCTTGGAACATTATTGAAAAATACTATTGCCATTAGCAATAAATTAAAAAAAGAAAAAAAACCTTTTCGTGCTCAGTATGAAACACTTTCTAAATTACTTTCAAAAGCAAAAGATACAGCTTTTGGACATCAATATAATTTTGATAAAATACTCAAGAGTAATAATATAGTAAAGTCATTTCAAGAGAATGTACCCGTATTTGATTACAACAAAATTTACAAGGAATGGTGGTATCGTACATTAAATGGAGAACCCTATGTTTGTTGGCCTGGTTATACTAAATACTTTGCATTAAGTTCTGGTACATCAGAGGCATCATCAAAATATATTCCCGTTACCAAAGACATGCTTAAGTCAATTCAAAAAGGAGCTATTCAACAAATACTTGCAACTGCACATTACAATTTACCACCAGAGTTGTATCAAAAAGGCATTTTAATGATTGGTGGAAGCACACACTTGAATTTTAATGGAACTTATTTTGCAGGAGATTTAAGTGGTATTACAACAGGTAATATTCCGTTTTGGTTTCAACATCATTACAAACCCGGCAAAAAAATTTCAGGATACACTGACTGGAATGCCAAATTAAACGAAATGACTGTTAATGCTCACAAATGGGACATTGGAATTATAGCAGGTGTTCCGGCATGGATACAAATTTTAATGGAAAAAATAATTCAACATTACAAACTAAATAGCATTCATGATATTTGGCCAAACTTTAAAGTGTATGTACATGGTGGAGTTGCTATTCAACCTTACAAAGCAAGTTTAAAAAAATTATTTTCAAAGGAAGTTATTTTTATTAATACATACATGGCATCGGAAGGATTTATTGCTTATGAAAAAATTCCTAATGAGTTGCAGGCCATGAAAATGTTTTTAAGTAATGGCATATTTTATGAATTTGTTCCTTTTAATGAAAAAAATTTTGATGCTGACGGCAATATGGTTCAAAATCCAGAGACATTATTAATTAACGAAGTAGAAGAAAATAAGGACTATGCTCTTTTGCTTTCTACATGTGCAGGAGCTTGGCGTTATTTAATTGGTGATACTATAAAATTTACAAATGCAAAAAATGCAGAAATTGTAATCACAGGCAGAACAAAGCATTATTTGAGTTTATGTGGAGAACATTTATCAGTTGATAATATGACACAAGCTGTAGAATTAACAGCTCAAGATTTAAATATTGAAATAAATGAATTTACAGTAGCAGGTATTAAGCATGAAAATTTATTTGCTCATCATTGGTATGTTGGAACTAATAAGCAAGTAGATGCTCAAATAATTAAAGATAAAATTGATAACCACTTAAAACAACTTAATGATGATTATAGAGTAGAAAGAACTGCTGCATTAAAAGATGTATTTGTAACTGTTCTACCAGATGATGTTTTCATTCAATTTTTAGAGTACAAAAAAAGAGCAGGTGCTCAAAGTAAGTTTCCTCGCGTTATTAAAGGTGCTCTTTATGATGATTGGAAAACATTTTTAAAACAAAAAGGATTTGATATTTCAGAATGATATTCAGTTTAATTTATCAAAGCGTAATTATTTTAATCTTACTGACCTTTTCATTTGGTCCTTCATTTTTTAGTTTAATCAATTATTCCATTAAAAAAGGGTTCAGACCTTCTTCATTTTTAGCTATAGGAGTAGTAAGTAGTGATTTTTTTATATGTTTGCTAACTGTTTTTTTAGTGCATTATGGATTTACAGAATGGATTGATAATCCTAAAAACCAAAGATTTGCAGGCATAATAGCAGGCATCATTCTTATTGTAATAGGTTCATTTTATTTAAAAAAAGATACACCCAAAGAAATAGATACTGTTGATGCAGATGAATTTGCAATTAAAAATGAAACCAAACCTGTTTTACTTGTTATCAAAGGATTTGTCATCAATCTTTTCAATCCTGCTGTGTGGTTTTTGTGGTTAGGTAATGTTACCATTATTAGTAATTTCTTTAATCATTCACTTCCTAAAATCATTATCTATTTTGCTTTTCTGAATGCAATGGTATTATTAATTGAAATATTTAAACTTTATTTAGGTAATCAATTAAAAAAGATATTAAATAAAAAAATCATTTACATCATTAATGTTTTTACAGGAATAACACTTTTAATTTTTGGAATATATTTAATCTATAATTATTATTTTGAAAAAATATGAACAACGACTGGTCTGACCTAAAATCTAAATTATCCGAATATCAAACATTTCCATCTATTTACATGTTTAAATTTATTTTGAGCAGTAATAATCAAAAGATAGCACAATTAGAAGCATTGTTCAACAATAATTCTGCAGATATTTCAATAAGACAAAGTTCAAGAGGACGATATGTAAGCATTACAGTTAAACAACTTGTAAATAGTGTTGATGAAATCATCAGTATTTATCAACAAGCATCTCAAATTTCTGGTGTGATGATTATTTAAATTTTCAAAATGTTCTATCAGATTGAAAATAATTATCTCAAAGTAAAATTTTCTTCACAAGGTGCAGAAATTGTTTCAATTCAATACAAAAATCAGGAGTTAATATGGCAAGCCCTACCTGTGTGGAAAAGACACGCTCCTGTCTTGTTTCCTATTATTGGAAAATTAAAAAACGATAGTTATATCTATAATTCAAAAATTTATTCATTACCTCAACACGGTTTTGCAAGAGATAAAGAATGGATAAATACTTTTCATTCTGAAAACTTATGCGAATTTGAACTGACCGATGATGAACAAACATTTCAAAACTATCCATTTCATTTTTCCTTAATAATAAAATATCAACTCATTCAATCATCATTAAAAATTCACTTTCATATTTTTAACCCACATCACTCTGTTTTGCCATTTAGTATTGGTTTTCATCCTGCATTTAATACTTTTGGGAATTTAAACAATTGCTTTATTCAATTTATTCCAGATAAAACTTTTCTTTACAAAACAATTTTGAAAAATGGATTACTTTCTAATCAAAAAGAAAAATTATTGCTTGAAAATTCTACACTTTATTTGAATGAAGATTTATTTTCAAACGATGCAATTGTTTTAGAAAATCCTGATATTAGTGCTATGATTCTTTCAAATCCTGAATGGAATTATTCAATTAAAATAAGTCCTAACGGCTGCAAAAACTGGGGCATCTGGACAAAGTGTAAAGATTTTATTTGTATTGAACCTTGGATGGGTATTGCTGATAGTGAATCAACTTCTGGAAATCTATTGAAAAAAAAGGACATTATATTGCTTTTACCATATCAACATTTTGATTGGTATGTAGATATTGATGTTTTTGAAAAACAAATTTAATCCATTTGCACATTCACTTTAAAATTTAGTATGTTTGCCTAAAAAAATGTCTCAAAACTATAATGTATTATTACTTGGAAATGGAGCAAGAGAACATGCCATTGCTTGGAAAATCAGTCAAAGTAAATTTTTGAATAACTTATATATCACTCCGGGAAATCCTGGCACAGCATTATGTGGAACAAACTTGAATATTCCACTTTCTAATTTTGATGAAATAAAAAAAATCATCTGGGAAAAAGATATTGATATAGTAGTCATTGGGCCAGAAGACCCATTAGTTAATGGCTTTGTAGATAGTATTCAATCAGATAAAGTATTAGAAAAAGTAATGGTAATTGGTCCAACCCAATCTGGTGCAATGTTAGAAGGTAGTAAGGCCTTTGCTAAATCTTTTATGAAAAAATACAATATTCCAACTGCACAATATCAATCATTCAATAAAAATCAATTTGATGATGCCATTCATTTTATAAAAAAATTAAATCCTCCTTATGTTATTAAAGCAGATGGTTTAGCCGCAGGTAAAGGTGTAGTTATTGCACAAACATTTGAAGAAGCAAAAAACACAATTGAAGAAATGTTTGCTGGTAAATTTGGAAATGCTTCTGAAACAATTGTCATTGAAGAATTTTTGAAAGGAATTGAAGTATCTTATTTTGTATTGTGTAACGAAAATCAATATGTATTGCTACCCGATGCAAAGGATTATAAAAGAATTGGTGAAAATGATACAGGCCCAAATACAGGCGGAATGGGCACTGTAAGCCCTGCATTAGGTATTTCTACAAAAGATTTTACACAAAAAGTAATTGATAGAATTATTCAACCCACATTAAATGGATTGCTGGCTGAAAAAATCTCTTATTGCGGATTTATATTTTTTGGTTTAATGAATGTGAATGGCGAACCTTATGTGATAGAATACAATTGCAGATTAGGCGACCCCGAAACAGAATCCATAATGCTGCGAATTGAGTCAGATATATTAGAATTGTTTGAAAAAACATGGAATAAACAATTAGACAACTACACAATAAAAATTTCCGATAAATGTGCTGCTACTGTAATTTTAGCATCAAAAGGTTATCCCGAAAAATTTGAAAAAGGTTTTCCAATTAAAATAGAAAGCAATCAAATCAAATCACATATTTTTTATGCAGGCACTGCAATGAAAGATAATAAATTAGTTACTAATGGAGGCAGAGTGCTTGCAGTATCTTCACTGGCAAATACATTAGAAGAAGCTCTGGCAATGTCCTATAATTCCATTGAACACATTCATTTTGAAAATAAATATTTTAGAAAAGATATTGGTGCTGATGTATTATCATTGATAAAAAAGTAATGTTACTAAATAAAAAATTAGTTTAATTTGCTCAAAATTTTAATATGAAATTATTAGAAAACAAAACAGCCCTCATTACAGGTGCTACAAGAGGAATAGGAAGAGGTATTGCATTAAAATTTGCAGAACAAGGATGTAATGTGGCTTTTACTTATATGAGTAATGAAAGTAAAGCCATTGAATTAGAAAATGAATTAATTAAATTTGGTGTAAAAGTAAAAGGATTTAAAGCAGATGCAGGAGATTATTCACTGGCAGAAAAAGTAGTCGATGAAATTATTAAAGAGTTTGGTAATATTGATATTTTAGTGAATAATGCAGGTATTACAAAAGATGGACTTTTAATGAGAATGACAGAAGCTCAATTTGATGAAGTTATCAGAGCCAATTTGAAGTCAGTTTTTAATTACACCAAAGCCGTTCAAAAATTTATGCTCAAAAACAGAAAAGGAAGTATTATCAATATCTCATCTGTTGTAGGAATTAAAGGTAATGCTGGTCAAGCCAACTACGCTGCTTCAAAAGCAGGAATAATAGGATTTACAAAATCAGTGGCATTAGAATTAGGTTCTCGTAATATCCGATGTAATGCAGTAGCACCTGGTTTTATTGAAACTGAAATGACACACGCTCTTGACGAAAAAGTTATTGAACAATGGCGTCAAAGCATCCCATTAAAGAGAGGCGGCACACCTGAAGATGTTGCTAATGCTTGTTTATTTTTAGCATCTGATATGAGCAGTTATATTACTGGTCAGTGTATAAATGTGTGTGGTGGAATGCTAACATAAAAAATTTAATCTGTATATTTGCAAAATCTCAATTTAATTTAAAAATTAATTTATGAAAAGAATAGATGTAGATAAAATCATTACAGTTACTGGCGAACCAGGATTATACAAAATCATTACTAATGGCACAAAAGGTGTTATTGTAGAAAATATCATTGACAAAAAAAGAACTATTATTTTAAATAACAGTAAGTTATTTTCATTAGAAACTGTGCGTATTTTTACAAACGATGCAGAAATGTTTGTTTCAGAAGCATTGTATCGTTTATACGAAGTATTGAATGGTCAACCAGCACCTCACCATAAAAAAAGTTCTGATGAAGAAATAAAAACTTTGTTTGAAAAAGCAATCCCTGAATACGATAGAGAAAGAGTGTATATCAATAATATGCGAAAACTCATTCAATGGTATAATGCTTTGCATTCTGCTAATATGCTTAATGTTATAGAAGATGAAAATAATAAAGAAGTTTCTGAAAATAAAAATCAACCAGAAAGTGTAAGTATTGAAAAAGAAAGCACAGAAACTGCAACTGATACACCTGCCCCTAAAAAAAGAGGACGCAAAAAGAAAACAGATAGTGAATAATTTATTCATTTTTTCTGTATCTTTTTGAGTTTGATATTGATATATTTCCTTATGTTTTTTGATGTTTTAGAAAGGTTCAAGTTTGTTTTATTTCAATTCATTTTAGTTATAGTATTTTCTTATGCTCAAAAAAATTTTTATCAATTTCATTTAAAACTAAATGATAGTGTATCTTTGAAAATACCGGTAATTATTGATAATTCAAACATAAGCATTCCTGCATATCCTTCTGCTATTAAATATCAATCACCATTAAAATGTCAAAAAGATAGTTGTCATTTTTCGATATCTCTTTATGAAAACAAATGTGTAATTAAAAAACATTCACAAAATTTTTATTCTGGAAATTGGCTTAAATATTCTGGGACAAAAGTTTATTCCCTACCCTGCTCTATCAATCAATTAAAAACTTTTCCTTATATTGATTCAATCAAAATGAAAAATTTTCCTGATAAATGGACATTTAAAATTCATTCAAAAAATTCATATTCTGCAAAAGCAGTTTTTAGATATTACAATAATTTTGTATATCCTTATTTATCAGGAAGTGTAGCCACGCCTTATGGTGATTTTGGAAATTTGAATGGTTACCTTACTAAAAATGATTCTTTATACTTATCAGTATTTAATGGTTCTTTTGCTACTCAAATTCTCGCAAAAGTTTTTTATTCAAAAAATAAGAAAGCAGATAGCATTATTGGTTTTATTTATTATGGTAATTGGGGAGTAGAAAAATTTTCTGCAATACCTGATACCTCAAACTATTTCAAAAATGAAATAAATTTATCAGATATTTTTTCAAATACGAACTTCACACTTCAACATCAATGGAAAGATATTGATGGTAAAGAAATAATTTTAGAACAAAACAAACCTATAGTATTACTCTTAATGGGATCCTGGTGTCCTAACTGCACTGATGAAAACAAACTTTTTTCTGAATGGTATAATACATTATCAAAAAATATTCAAATCATTGCATTATCAGTAGAACGAACAAATGATTTACAAAAATCAATTACACATCTTAAAAATTATCGTCAAAAACTAAACATTCCTTATCCTATTGTGTTACTATCGGAAAAAGGCAATCAACCACCATTTTCCATTTTTCCTGAAATTAATAAAATTCCTGCTTTTCCCACTACTATTTATTTTGATAAATCACATCGTCCTTTCAAAGCCACTATTGGATTTAATGGACCTTCTACTCTTGAACTTTATGATCAAACTAAACAACACATTCAAGATTATATCAATGAATTAATTAACTAACTATGTTTTCTGGAATCATTGAAACTACCGCAATTGTAAAAGATATTCAACATTATCAAACAAATATTATTCTAACTTTAGAAACTTCTATTGCAAATGAATTATATATAGATCAAAGTATTGCACATAATGGTGTATGCCTTACTGTTACTGATGTTCAACCACCCTACTACAAAGTAACTTTAATTAAAGAAACTTTAGATAAAACAAATTTCAAAAATTCTAAAATCAATGATATTATCAATATTGAAAGAAGTATTAAAGTAGGAGACAGAATTGACGGGCATTTTGTGTATGGGCATATTGATACAATTGGTGTTGTAAAAAATATCAATGATTTAAATGGCAGCAAAGAATTAATTATTGAACATCCCGAAAACCCTTATTTTATTACTATTCCAAAAGGCAGCATTGCTATAAACGGAATTAGTTTGACAGTAGTAGAAAGTGAAAAAAATAAATTTTCAGTGCATATTATTCCTTATACTTACGAACATACTAATATCAAATATCTATCAGTTGGAGATACTGTAAATCTTGAATTTGATAACATTGGCAAATACATCGCAAAAATTTTAAATCAACAAAAGCAATAAATATAAAACTATGAGAAAAGTTGCATTAATCATAATCATTGGAATAATCGCACAAGTTGCATTTGCTCAAAACATTGATTCAAAAATCATTGAAAAACATATTCGTTATTTAGCATCAGATAAATTAAAAGGTCGTGGCACCGCTACACCCGAAGAAGCAAAAGCCGCAGAATACATTGCATCACAATTCAAAAAATACAATTTACAACCATTGACTAATTCAGCAAATCAAAAAAGTTTTTATTACTACTTTACATTTAAGAAAAAGAAAAATCCACACGATACTTCTACATCAGGAATGCCCGAATATAAAGGCATTGATGTGATTGGTTTTTTGGATAATAATGCAGAAAAAACTATTGTGATTGGTGCGCACTACGACCATCTTGGATTAGGTAAAGACCATAATAGTTTAGACCCAAATCCAGAAGGTAAAATTCACAACGGTGCAGATGATAATGCTTCAGGAACTGCTGGAATGCTTGAATTGGCAAGATATTTCTCTCAAGACAAATCGTTCAAAAAATATAACTTTTTATTTATGGCATTTTCGGGCGAAGAATTAGGTTTAATTGGTTCAAAAAAATGGACAGAAAATCCAAATTATCCATTAGAAAAAATTTACTTTATGATAAATATGGATATGATTGGAAGATTAAATGATAGCACTAAAAAGTTAGTAATTTATGGTGTTGGCACATCTAATCAATTTGTTCCATTAATTGATAAAGTGAATGAAAAGTATTCTTTTAATATTAAAAAAGACAGCAGTGGTATAGGACCCAGCGACCAAACATCATTTTATTTGAAAGACATTCCTGTTCTGCATTTCTTTACAGGACAACATTCTGATTATCACAAACCAAGCGATGATGCAGATAAAATTAACTTTAATGGTGAAGCAAAAATTTTAGAATTCATTGTTGATTTGATTAAAGAAATCAGCAATCAACCTGTTGCTATGCAATTTCAAAAAACTGCTGCACCAAAAGAAAATAAAACAAGTTTCAAAGTTACAATGGGCATTATGCCAGATTACACTTATGAAGGCAAAGGTGTAAAAGTAGATGGTGTAACGAATGGAAAACCTGCAGAAAGAGCGGGCATTAGAGCAGGTGATATTATTTTACAAATGGGTGATATTCCTGTTAATTCAATGCAAGATTATATGCAATCCTTATCAAAATTTGAAAAAGGTCAAACCATCAAAGTAAAAATAAAAAGACAAAATGAAGAAATGTTAGTGGATGTTACTTTTTAATAACACTTCACTTCCCTATACAAAACTTTGAAAATATATTGGTGAGAATATCTTCCGATGTAATTTTACCTGTAATATTTGATAAATGTTGAATAGCAAATTTCAAATCTTCTGCAATTAATTCACTACTTATATTGGATGACAAATCTTTTAATGCTTTTTCAAGAAATACTTTTGCACTTTTCAATTCATTGTAATGTCTGATATTGCTAACCATTGGCTGATGTGGCTGATAACCATTATCAATAACAATCTGATATAATTTTTCTTTTACCTTATCTAAATTAATTTTCTCTTTTGCTGAAATGTAAATCGTGTCTGCATTATCAGTTTTTTCAATGTTTTTACAAGTATCAATTTTATTAAGAACTCGCAATAGTTTAGCAGAAGGATTGATAGATTGAATCATTTGAATATACTCATTTGTCTCGCTTTCATTTCGATTATTCACATCTTCTAAAAGTATTACAATCATTGCTTTTTGAATAGATTGCTTAGCTCTTTCAATACCTATTTTTTCAATTGTATCCTGTGCTTCTCTAATACCTGCTGTATCAATAATTCTAAACAAAATACCATTGATAATCATTCTATCTTCTATTAAATCTCTTGTGGTTCCTGGTATTTCGCTTACAATTGCTTTTTCTTCATTTAATAAAGCATTCAGTAATGTAGATTTTCCAGAATTTGGTTTTCCTAAAATCACAACAGGAATGCCCGTTTTAATAGCATTACCCATTTGAAAACTATTCAACAACTCATCTAATTTTTGAATGGCATTTTGCAACAAATTTATAAGTTGCTTACGATTTGCAAACTCAACATCTTCTTCACTAAAATCTAATTCTAATTCTAACAAAGATGCGAAATTGAGTATTTGATCTCTTAATTCATCAATCAAAATTTTATAGCCACCTTTTAATTGCTGAATGGCTAATTTGTGAGCCGATTCTGTTTCAGAATGAATTAAATCACCGATGGCTTCTGCTTCAGATAAATTAATTTTTCCGTTCAAATAGGCACGAACTGTAAATTCTCCAGCATTTGCTAATCTTGCACCTTTTTCAATAAATAACTGCACAATTTTTTGCTGCACATAAATAGAACCATGACAATATATCTCAACAATATCTTCACCTGTATATGAATGCGGTGATTTAAACACACACATCATTACTTCATCAATAATTTCAGTATTTTCGGCTATAATGCCATAATACATTCTTCTAAATTTTAATTTTTCCCAATCAAATGCTTCAAGATTTTTTTTGAAAAAAATTTTTGAAACAATTGAAATAGCATCTTTTCCTGAACAGCGAATCACCGCTACACCGCCCATTCCAAAAGGCGATGAAATGGCTACAATTGTTTCTTCCGAAAATAAAAATGAGGTCATTTTACTTACTCTTTTTATTTACCTGATTTTTAGAGGGATTGGGAGATGATGTTGTGGCAGGTTTATTAGAATTTTTTTCATTTTCTCTTTTTACATATTCATCCCATGTCATTGATTTGTAATGATTTTCACCAAAGTATAATAATATGTGTTGCAATGCTTCAGGTGTTTGAAAAAATCCTATTGTTTCAATAGGTTGCAATTGCTCATCTAATATAGCAAATGATGGAATTGAAAATTTATTGTTAGTTAAAGGAATAACAATAGAATTAAATGGATAGTTATTGATGAGTTGCTTAGTATAAACTTGATTATTAAAACGAACAGTGTCTTCTTCTGCATTCAAAACAACAGTATTAAAATGTTTGTTTAATACAGATGCCACAAGCGAATCGTGAATAAGTGCCTGTGTCATTACTTTACAACTATTGCAAAAATTAGTATAAAAAAACACCACCATTTTTTTGTTATTTTTTTTCTTCTCAACTTCCTGTAATGTCAAAACTTTCGTTCTTTTATTAAGATTTGGATTGTAAAAAGCATCTTTAAATAATGTTTGAAATATATTAAAAGGCGTAGTCCGAAAAACATTTTCTACCATAAATACCAAAAAGGGCTCAATATCCTGCTCTTTCAAATATCCCTGACTTAAAAAACTCACTTTCAAATCTGATGATAAAAAAACAGTTGAAGGATACGCTAAATTATTTCCTAAAAATTTTACTGCTAATTGATGAGGAGATTTGGGATAATTCACATTTGTAGAATAATACTTTTGTCCATCAAACTCAATTGTATCTTTTGTTTCAGCATTAAATTTTACAGGATAAAAGTAAGTATTGATGTAACCCGCAATATTTGGATTAGAATAAGTTGTTCTCATCATTACTTTACACCATCCGCACCAGTCAGTATAAATATCCACTAAGAAGGGCTTTGGATTTTGTTTGTTTAATTCCTGTGCTTCTTTGAAATTCAGCCATTTTACAAGACCATCACTTTCATTTTGAGAATAAACAAATGACAAAATTGAAATAAATACAGTTAATAAAAGAATTCTTTTCATATTTTTTAATTTGCAAAAATAGGTAATTAAAACTTAATTCATTTAATCATTAAGAAAATTTAGATAGCCATAGCGATAAAAATTTATCTTCTATTTCATAGTAAAATTTTATTTGTGATTTTCCATAATCAAATTATACATTTTATATTATACATTTTGTATAATTTTATCATTTATTACATACCTTTTATTTTGTGTATTTTTCGCAAAAAAAATTATGGAGCCCGTATTTATTCATTTTCTCGGTGCCGCAGGAACAGTTACTGGATCTAAATATCTCATTGAAACTAAAAAAACAAAATTTCTTGTAGATTGCGGATTATTTCAGGGATTAAAAGAGTTGCGAAATTATAACTGGGATTATTTACCCATTAACGCTTCAAATATAGATTTTGTATTACTAACACATGGTCATCTGGATCATGTGGGCTATTTACCAAAATTAGTTCAACAAAATTTCAAAGGAAAAATTTATGGTTCTGCACCTACACTTGAAATTGCTGCAATAGTTATCAGAGATAGTGCTAAAATACAAGAAGAAGAAGCAGAACAAGCCAACAAATTAGGTTATTCAAAACATCATCCTGCAAAGCCGTTATACACTATTGAAGAAGCAGAAAAAATTATTACTCGCTTTGAACCTATTGACATTAACAAATGGATTTCTCTTACAGAAGATATTCAAGTGAATTTTCAACCAAATGGTCATATAATTGGTTCATGTTTCATTGACATAAAGATTAAAAGCAAACACTTTGTGTTTAGTGGCGATGTAGGCAGACCAAATGATTTATTGATGTATCCTCCTCAAAAACCAAATTATGCAGATGTACTTTTTATTGAAAGCACTTATGGAGATCGCCTCCATCCAAAAGAAGATGTAAAAGAAAAATTAAAACAAATTCTTCTAAAAACAATCAGCAAAGGTGGTTCTTTAATTATACCAAGTTTTGCAGTAGAAAGAACGCAATTACTTATGTATTTATTTTGGCAATTAAGAAAAGAAGGTTCTATTCCCGAAATGCCTTTTATTATTGATACTCCAATGGGAACAGATGTTTTAGATGTATTCAGAAATTTTTCTGACTGGCATAAATTATCATTGAATGAATGTTCAGAAATGTGCAAAATGTTCAGAATGGTAAAAGAAATTCAAGAAACATATCAAATAATTCATACACACTTTCCAAAAGTCATCATTGCTGGAAGTGGCATGGTTTCTGGCGGTAGAGTACTTACCTATTTACAACATTATTTATCAAATCCAATACATACCTTGCTATTAGTGGGTTTTCAAGCAGAAGGAACAAGAGGGAGAAAATTATTAGAAGGAGCACATGAATTAAAAATTTATGGTAAATATTATCCTGTAAAATTAAATGTAGAAGTGCTTCATAGTTTGTCTGCACATGCAGATCAAAGTGAATTGTTAGATTGGTTAAGTGATATGAATTTAGAGCCACAAAAAACTTTTATAGTTCATGGTGAAAAACAATCTGCTGAAACATTTTTAGTAAAACTTAAAGACACATTGGGATGGAAATCAACTGTTCCAAGTTTATACCAAATTGAAGAAATAATTGTCTGATGCAACTATGCTACTTGGTTTAATTTCCTTAAATTGCAGGCAAAATCAATTATTTATGATAAAAAAATTCAATTTCTATTTTTTAATTTTTGGCTTAATAACAACTACATTATTATCTCAAACAAAAAAATCATTAAGCATCAAAGATGCTGTATTATATGGCCGATCTACACTTGCTCCACAAAGATTAAACAACATTCAATTTTTGAATAAAAATATTCTTTCTTATTCGCTTAATAACAACATCATTTTTTATGATTGCAAAAACAGCAAAATTTCAAATACTATTTCATTATCTCAAATCAACAATCAATTAAAATCTTTTGCTAATGATACACTTAATTCTTTGCCTCTAATTCATTGGCTTCCAAACAAAACTCAATTCTCTTTTTCTCTGAAAAATAAATATTACATCTACGATATAACTTCCTCTAAAATTTTTATTGATACAACTGAACATCCTTATAACAATCTTGAAAATCTTGTATTATCAGACAATCCAACAATATGGGCTTATACAAAAGATTTTAATCTATACATTCATTATCAAAAGAAAGATATTGCCATATCAAATGATGGAAACATCAATCTCACTTATGGTTACCCTGCATCCCGCAATGAATTTGGTATAAATGAAGGGGCTTATTTTAGTTCATCTGCAGAAAAATTAGCATTCTTTAAGGTTGATCATTCTGAAGTGGCAGATTATCCTATCATTCATTGGACTGAATTCCCTGCAAAATCAGAAAACATAAAATATCCTATGGCTGGTCAAAAAAGTCAAAAAGTATATGTTGGAATTTATCATTTGAAAACTGGAAAAACTATATACATTCAAGAAAATCCTGATGATTACAAATATCTAACAAATATCGCATTTACACCAGATGAAAAATATGTTTTAATTACCGTATTAAATCGTGACCAAAACTATATGAAATTGAATATGTATTCTGCAGAAGATGGAAAATTCATTAAAACACTCTTTGAAGAAAAAGATGATAAATATGTTGAACCATTAACACCTGCATTATTTTTGAAAAATAATCCTACACAATTTATATGGAGAAGTAATCGTGATGGTTACTATCATTTGTATTTGTATGATTTGAATGGCAAACTATTTAAACAGCTTACAAAAGGAGAATGGGAAGTGAAAAAAACATTGAATTTTTCAAAAGATGGAAAAAAATTATTTTTCCTTGCAAATGCCGAATCGCCCATCAATCAAGACATTTACAGCGTTGACATCACAAATGGAAAAATAGAAAAACTATCAAAAGAAAATGGATTTCATAATGCCATCATTGATGAGGATGGAAATTATCTTGTTGATAGTTATACCTCCTGCTATGTGCCAGCAAAATACTTTGTAACCAACATTAAAACAAAACAATCTAATTTAATCTTTGAATCTGCTAATCCTCTTGAAAATTACATCACAGGAAAATGGAAACCCGTAGAATTAAAATCTTTTGATGGCACTACATTATATGGTAGAATTTTTTATCCTGTGAATTTTGATAGCACAAAAAAATATCCTGTGTTAGTTTATTTATATAATGGACCACATTTGCAATTAGTTACAAACACTTGGATGATGGGCGGAGAAGTTTGGTATCATTATATGCTTGAAAGAGGTTTTATTGTATTTACAATAGATGGACACGGCACGCCATTTAGAGGAAAAAAATTTGAACAAACTACATTTCGTCAATTAGGTCAGGCAGAAATGAAAGATCAATTAATTGGCGTAGAATATCTTAAATCATTGCCTTATGTTGATAACAAAAAATTAGCAATATTTGGATGGAGTTTTGGTGGATTTATGACTCTTTCTTTGATGACACATTATCCTGATGTTTTCAAAGTAGCCGTAGCGGGCGGTCCTGTTGTAGATTGGAGTTATTATGAAGTAATGTATACCGAAAGATATATGGACACACCTCAACAAAATCCTGATGGTTTCAAAAAAACAAGTATATTAAATAGCATTCAAAATCTTAAAGGAAAATTATTGGTCATTCATGGTGCAGAAGATGATGTAGTAGTATGGCAACATAGTATGATGTTATTAAAAACCGCAATTGATAAAGGTATTCAGTTGGATTATTTTGTATATCCTACACACAAACATAATGTCATTGGAAAAGACAGGCCTCATCTCATTGAAAAAGTTTGTAATTACATTATTGAAAACATTGAAAAGTAAAACCTGATAATTGAAAAAGATTCAGCAACATACAATTAATGTTTTGAAAGTTCTTTTGTATCCTTTGTTAGCGATTTTATCAATTTTATTTTCTATTATATTATTTGTTCGTCATTTTTTGTATGATAAAAAAATTTTGAAATCATATTCATTTGAAAATGTTCTTGTAATTTGCATTGGCAACCTAAATTTTGGAGGAACAGGAAAATCACCTTTTACTAATTACTTAATTGAATTACTTAAACCCAAATATAAAATTGCTGTATTAAGCAGAGGATATGGCAGAAAAAGCAAAGGTTTTAGATTAGTTGAAATAAATAATCATTTTTCTGAAGTTGGAGATGAACCACTTATGTATAAATTAAAAAATCCTGAAATTACCGTTGCTGTTTGTGAAGATAGAGTATTTGGTATTCAGCAGATATTAAATCAATTCCCATCTACTCAAATAATTTTATTAGATGATGCTTTTCAACATAGAAGAATCAAAGCACATTTAAATATTTTACTAACTGATTTTTCAAAACCATTTTTAAAAGACCATCTTTTTCCATTAGGAAAATTAAGGGATTTGAAATCAAGCAGTCATCGTGCTGACTGGATAATTGTAAGCAAAGTGCCTGAAAATACTGATGAAGAACAAATCAATCTTTTAAAAGAAAAAATTAATCATTACTCTAAAAAAGAAGTGTTTTTTAATTCAATTGAATACCAAAATTTTTATTCATTATTTTCACCTGAACACAAACTCAATATCTACAAGGAATTAGCACATTACAATTGTATTTTAATTACAGGTATTGCTAATCCATTGCCATTAGCCACTTTTATCAAGGAATATGCACAACATTTTTATCATTTAAAGTATCCTGATCACTACAATTTTTCCGAAAAAGACATTGATTTAATTTTAGAACTATTCAAATCATGGCAGGAAAAGCATCCGCCTGTAATTCTTGTAACTACTGAAAAAGACGCCGTTCGCTTAAAACCATTACTCCATTCATATTCAAATTTACCTATATTTGTCGCTCCTATTCAATTAAACTTTGAATCTCATTCACCATCATTTAATTCAAAACTCTTAACTTATGTTGCAACAAATTCAAGAAACAACTAATTACATTATCAGTAAAATCAATGGATTTAAACCCACTGTGGGCATCATTTTAGGTAGCGGATTAGGCGGATTAGTAAAAGAAATTGATGTTCATTACACTATACCTTATTCTGAAATTCCTAACTTTCCTCAATCAACTGTTCACGGACATAAAGGTCAATTAATTTTTGGTAACATCTCTGGAAAGCCCGTAATGGCAATGCAAGGCAGGTTTCATTACTATGAAGGTTATGATATGAAACAAGTTACTTTTCCTGTAAGAGTAATGAAGCAAATGGGAATCAATATCTTAATTGTAAGCAATGCGGCAGGTGGAATGAATCCAGAATTTCAATTAGGAGAACTAATGATTATCAAAGATCATATCAATTTGTTTCCTTCTAATCCTTTGATTGGAAAAAATTATGATGAATTAGGACCAAGGTTTTTAGATATGAGTGAAGCGTATTGCAAGGAATACAGAGAATTAGCAAAGAAAATTGCAGAAAAAAATAATATACGAGTAAAAGAAGGTGTTTATTTAGGAGTGAGCGGACCTTGCTTTGAAACACCTTCAGAATATCGCTGTTTTTGGCGTCTTGGAGCAGATGCAGTAGGAATGAGCACAGTTCCAGAAGTGATTGTTGCCCGACACAGCGGAATGAAAGTTTTTGGAATGAGTATTATCACAGACCTTGGCATTGAAGGTCATGTAGAAAATGTATCTCATGAAGAAGTTCTAAAAGTAGCCAATGCACAAGAACCTAAAATGACATTGATAGTTAAAGAATTAGTGAAAGAAATTGGGTAAATTTTATTCACATATTTTACATCTTTAAATTTTCTTATAAATATTTATCACAATTTATTTTGTAGTTTTGCCGCCATTATTATGAATTCTTTTTACAAAATTTTTTCAGTTGTTCTTATTGTATTTTCAATTATTGCAGGATTATTAAATAATGTCCCTGCATTACCTATATTAAATGAATCCATCAGAAATTTATATTTTCATGTCCCTATGTGGTTTGCTTTAATTTTCCAGATGAGTATATCTTTATTTTATGCTCTTAAATACCTTTCTAATAATAATTTAGAAAATGATGTTATTAGTAATGCAGCTGCACAAATTGGTTTCTTTTTTTCAATACCCGGTATTTTAACAGGAATGTTGTGGGCAAAAGTTACATGGGGAACTTTCTGGACATTTTCTGACCCCAAATTGAATGGTGTAGCAATGGCTATTTTAGTTTATACCGCCTATTTTATCTTACGAAATGCTGTTACAGATGAAATTAAAAAAGCTAAACTTTCAGCAGTATACAATATCTTTGCTTATGTTTTGATGATGGTTTTTATTATGATTTTACCACGATTAACTGATTCTTTACATCCCGGCAATGGCGGTAATCCTGCATTTAGTAAATATGATCTAAATAGCAATATGCGTTTGGTATTTTATCCCGCTGTTATCGGATGGATACTTTTTAGTATATGGTTATTAGAATTAAAAATTAGATTATCAAAACTTCATTCAAAAATTTCTCAATATGAATAACACCCCTGTTGAAATGGCTGATATATTAAGACAAAGCGGAAAAATTTATGTAGTAATAGCAGTACTTGTAATTATCTTCTTATCCATTGCTGTTTATCTTTTTATGCAAGATAAAAAAATTAAAGAACTAGAAAATAAATTGAAAGAAAAAAACTCATCTGAATAAATTAATATGAAAAAGATATACATCATAGCATTGATATTAGTGGCAATAGGCGTTGGAGTAATTTTAACTTCACTAAGCAACACTGCTACTTATTCTAACTTTAAAGAAGCAGAACAAAATCCTCATAAAGAATATCATATTGTTGGCAAAAGAGATACTTCAGAAGCAGAATATTACAATCCTCTTGAAAATCCTGATAAATTTGAATTTTATCTTATAGATCAATTAGGTGAAAAAAGAAAAGTTATTTTACATAAAAGCAAACCACAGGATTTTGAAAAAAGCGAACAAATTGTTGTTATTGGAAAAATGAATGGAAACACTTTTGAAGCAAATGATATTTTAATGAAATGTCCTTCTAAATATAATGATGCTCAAATGGGTAAGTAAACTCATATCCTAAAATTTCAATATCAATTTAGTATAATTTTTTTTAATTTTCTCCCATTTATTCCTCATTACTATTTGGTAAACATGTTACATGTCCTACATATTCATGTATCTTCCCTTTCAAATCTTTTATGAATATCTTATATACATATACATCTTCTTTCGCCTTTCCTCTTGAACCCTTCACACTTCCATCCCAACCTTTCTGAAAGTTATTACTCTCATATATCAATTCTCCCCATCGGTCAAATATCAGCATCTTATATTCACTCTCATCTATTCCTATCCCTTTCGGCTGAAATACATCATTTAATCCATTTCCATCTGGTGTAAATACATTCGGTATATACACATTATACACTATATCCACATATATCGGCTTCACCACATAATCCCTGCATCCATACCCATTCTCTACCATTAATGTTACATAATATGTCCCTGAATACAAATATTCGTGACTCGGATTCAACTGACTGCTATTATTTAATAATCCACTTCCCGTATCTCCAAAATCCCACATATAACTCGTCCCTCCTGTCGATAAATTAATAAAATTGACCGTCGGCTCTAATGGCGATACTGTCCAACTGTCCGCACTAAAATCTGCTACAGGATATGGATATGCTTCTATGTAATTTACTAACACCGTCTGTGAGATACATCCATACTGACTCTCTGCTATCAATGTCGGTGAATATACCCCAGCTACACTATATATCGTACTCGCAGGATTCGTATTCCCTATTGTACCATTCCCAAATATCCATGTGTATGAACTTACGCTTACACTACCACTATTCGCTACAAAATTTACATTGATAGGAATACATCCCTTTACTATATCTGCTGAAAAACTTAATACCGGATTCGGATATATATTCACTGTAAATTCTGCAACTGCTGATGGTATTGTGCATCCATCATCCACCATCACACTATATGTTATACTATTCCCTAATGCTGAATTGCCTGTTACTGTAATTGTCCCTGTTGTCATGCCATTACTCCATGTATAACCATATGGCATACCATTCCCGGGACTTGTTATCGTTGGATATAAACTTACCGTTTTTCCATCGCATACATTTGTTGAAAATCCTACTGCACTAAGCGGTGGCTTTACATATACCGTAATCACTGATG
>Ga0209204_1000988_pt1 | contig 28539 bp, 22 predicted proteins | sample AD_JPNMR2_MetaG_FD_184425 | JGI IMG/M metagenome (GOLD analysis project Ga0209204, IMG submission 184425) | Active sludge microbial communities of municipal wastewater-treating anaerobic digesters from Japan - AD_JPNMR2_MetaG (SPAdes) (version 2) | ecosystem: Engineered > Bioreactor > Anaerobic...
AGCAGTAGAGAACAACAGATAGCTTGTACTTTGGAAGCCAAAATTTGTCCAGATGGTTCTTCTGTTTCTCGGGTGGCTCCTAATTGTGATTTTGCTCCTTGCCCGGGAGAGAAAGAAGGAATTTTGGTTTCTTCGCCAAAAAGAAATGAAACAATAAAAAGCCCTCTAATAATAGAGGGAGAAGCTAAAGGTTTTTGGTTCTTTGAAGCTCAATTTACTGCTGAGCTTTATGATGCTCAGGGAAATTTTTTGGGAAGAGCAATTTTAACCGCCCAAAAGAACTGGATGAGTGAAGATTTTGTTCCTTTTGAAGGTAATTTAATCTTTACTCAACCCCAAAGCCCAACTGGAGTTTTAAAGTTTTTAAGCAGTAATCCTTCTGGTCTTAAAGAAAATCAAAAAGTTTTTGAAGTGCCAGTGCAGTTTGAATTAATACCAACTCAAAAAATTTTGCTTTATTACTATAACCCTGAAAAAGACAAGGATGAAACAGGTAATATTAAATGTTCCAAGGATGGTTTAATAGCAATTGAAAGAGAGATTCCGATAACTCAAACACCAATTAAAGATACTCTTAATTTACTCTTGAAAGGGAAACAAAACTTAACCCAAGAAGATATTGACAAGGGTATTACCACTGAATATCCCTTAGAAGGTTTTAAGTTAAAATCTGTAAATTTAAAATCTGATGGCACTTTAATTTTAGAGTTTGAAGATCCTTTCAATAAAACAATTGGCGGTTCTTGTCGAGTTGGTATTTTATGGTCTCAAATTGAAGCCACAGCCAAGCAATTTCCAGAAGTAAAACAAGTTAAATTCTTGCCCGAAGAGCTATTTCAGCCATAATAAATTAACCGTTAACTTTTGACCATTAACTATATTATATATAAATAGTTAAAAGTGAATAGTCAAAGGTTAGATATTCGCGCGCCTGGCAGGACTCGAACCTGCAATCTTCAGCTCCGCAAGCTGAGGCTTTATCCAATTAAGCCACAGGCGCAAAAATATTTTACCAGTGAATTAAATTTCTTAATTCCTCAAAAAAATTTTCTACTCCCCTGGATTTTTCAACCAAACCATTGGCTAATAAAGTTTGTTTTACTTTTTCTATTTTTTTTTCTTCAATCGGTAAAAAAACAGGAGAACGCCAACGATTTTTTAAATCTAAACGAAGATAATTATTTTGGCCTTTTTTTATAAATTCAAAAGAAGAAAAATCTTTTTTTAAAGAAAAAGTTTCCTCGCCAATTTGAATTTCTTCTGGTTTAATATTGATCTTAATTAAAGGAAGTTCATTTTCCTGTCTGTCTATTTGCCAGTATAAGAGAGTAAAAAGAATGACAATTACTGCCAAAAGAACATTAGAAGTGGAAAGAGCCCAAAAAAATATTAAGATGACAAAACAGAAAAATAAAAGATAAAAAGCAATATTTTTTCCTTGCTTATTTTCTATCGTTGTCGAATAAATATCTTTATTTTTATTATTTTTAGTTGAATTAGTTTTCATTATAGTTAATAATTTTTCATTATTTTATCAAAAAACTGTTTTTTTCTCAAATATTAATTAAGATAATTTCCCTTGACAAAATCAAAAAATTTTGTTAGAATAATAATATCTTCGACAATCAATGAGGACCTATTAATCTGTAGGCAAGCAGGCTTTGATAATTTTTTTCAAAGTAAGCTTGTGGGGGCTTTGTAGCGATGGGTAATCTTGCTCCGGCTCGATTATGCCTCGCAGAAGTCTTAATCTCCCGTTAGGGGAGGATTTGCCTACAGATTAATAGGTCTTTTTAATTTTAAATTTCTTTGAAAGAAAGAACTCTTTCGATTTCTTCTAAGGAGGTTATGCCTAAAAGGGCTTTGATAATAGCATCGTCAATTAATTTAGGAAAATCAACTTTTTGAAGGTCTTCTATTTTTTTAATATTATGCATTTCTGGAATGAGAATTTCAAAAATGCCGGTTAAGCCATAATATCCCCGATATTGACAATAAGAACAGCCAGTAGCCTGATAAAAAGTATAGGGTTTTTTGATTTGCTGGGCGGTTTTTGGGTATTTTTTTAAGGCTTGGCTAATATTTTTTTCTAAATCAAAAGAAATTTTGATTTTTGCCTCTCTTTTGCATTTTGGACAAAGTTTTCTTATCAATCTTTGGCCAATGATTAAATTAATCGCTGAAAAAATTTCTTCTGCTGGAATGCCTAAACTTCTAATTCTTTCCGCCACGCTTAAAGCATCGTTAGCATGAATAGTTGATAAAACTAAATGACCGGTTAATGATGACTGCCAAACCAATTCAGCTGTTTCTTTATCCCTAATTTCTCCTACGAGAAATATATTAGGATTTTGCCGGAGTAAACTTCGTAAAGCAACAGCAAAGGTATAGCCTTTTTCTTCGTTAATTTGGGTTTGAATAACTGAAGGCAGACGATATTCAATTGGGTCTTCAATAGTGATAATTTTGACTCCCGGTTTGGCTAATTTTTTTAAAATTGCAAATAAAGTAGTAGTTTTTCCTGAGGAAGTTGGACCGGTAGATAAAATTAAACCAGTTTTTTTATTCTCAACGATTGATTCTACTTTTTCTTTTGCTTCTTCCAAAAATCCCAGATTTTCCAAATCAACAATATTTAATTCTTCTCTCAGCAATCTTAAAGAGGCGGATTCACCATAACCACCGGGAATAATTGAGACTCGAATATCGATTGATTTATCGGGCAAAATAAGCCTTGTTCTTCCTTCTTGAACTTTTTGAGTTTCTTCAGTTTTTAGGCCGCTGATATTTTTAATAGTGGCAATTATTTTTGGATGGTCGGTTAAATCAAAAGAAACTAAAGGATATAAAATACCATCAATTCTTTGCCTGACAACAGAATTTTTTTCCTGCGGTTCAAAGTGAACATCAGTGGCGCGAGATTGGTAAGCAGTCAATAAAATTAACGCTAATTTCCTTTCGTTATTTTTGTCTTCAATAACATTTGATAAATTAATTTTTTTATTCAAAATTTCCTGAACAGTTTTTTCCTCCTCTGGAGAAACTTTTATTCCTCGGGTTAATACTTGAGAAAACAAATCCTGATACATTTCCTGTAAATAATCAATATCGCCAGCTACCCTGACTACTTCTTCCAATGAAGTAATCCCGCTAATAACTTTTAACAGGCCATCGTGGAAAAGGGGAACCATTCCTTCGTCAATGGCAATAGTGCGAATTTTATTTTGATCTTCTCCTTTTTGAATAGCAGCAATAATTCTTTCTGTCATTGTAAAATATTCAAAAATACCGATTTGATCTTTGTAACCAAGAAAATGGCACTTTTCACAGCCTTTTGCTCGATAAAGATAAGGAATATCTTTGGGGATTTCTACTCCGCTTTTTGGAGAAAGAATAGAAAAGGCCTCAATCAATTTTTGCTTTTGCTCTTGATCTACTGGATATTTTTCTTTACAATGAGGGCAAAGACGACGAACTAATCTTTGAGCGATAATTAGTTTTAAGGCGTCGGGAATAATTTCTCTTTCTGCCCCTAATTCAATTAAGCGGGAAATAGTCCCGCTTGCTTCATTAGTGTGTAAGGTTGAAAAAACCAAATGACCAGTTAAGGCTGCCTGTAAAGCAGTGGTTACCGTGTCTTTATCTCTCATTTCCCCAACCATAATAACATCAGGGTCTTGACGTAAAATTGATTTTAAACCAGTAGCAAAGTCGTAATTTCTATCAACTTGAGTTTGATTAACCCCGTTAATGTGGTATTCAATCGGATCTTCAATGGTAATAATTTTTACTCCCGGAGAAACTTTCTCTTTAATCATTGTGTAAAGAGTAGTTGTTTTTCCTGAACCGGTTGGACCGGTAACTAAAATCATACCATTGGGAGAAGTCAGATAGCGACGAAAAGTTTCTTCACCTTTTTTACTCAATCCAAGATCTCGTAAGCCATAGCCGGCTTTTTTGGGATTTAATAATCGAAAAACTAAAAATTCTCCATTGGGACCGGGTAAACTGGAAGCCCTGACATCAATCATTAAATTTCCTTCTTGAATATTAAATCGGCCATTCTGGGGAGAATTTTCAATATTTAATTTCATTCCGCTGATAATTTTTAATCGCTGCTTAATTTTTTGATATTTATCTTTATCGATTTCACTGACATCATATAAAACTCCATCTATTCGAAATCTGATTAAAGTGCTTTCTTCTTGGGGTTCAATATGAACATCAGAGGTATCCACCGTCACTGCTGATTTAAAAATAGAAGCAACCAATAAACTGACTTCGTCAGCTCTAATTTTTAATAATTCTGAATGAAGGTTCCGGAAATCAATTGGGCTTATTGAACTGACATCTATTATCTTGGAAAATTCTTCCGGTCTTTTTTTAATAGAATCATAAAGTTTATGGGCAAGAATAATGCTTTCTGGGGTGGCAACATAAAGAGCCACTTTATAATTTTTTTGTTTTAGTTTTTCAATAATTTTTATCGCTTCTTCGGAAGCTGGATCACAAATAGCCACTTTTAATAAATTTCCTATTTTCTGAAAAACTGCTAATTGGGCTTTTTTTGCTTCTTCTTCGTCAACCAGAGAAAGAGCGCCAGTTTCAATTGGCGTTGCCTTTAAATTTACATACTGGTAATTATAACTTTCAGCCAGTCTTTGTGCTTCTCTTTCTTTTGCTTCTTGCCAGAGAGTTTTAATTTTTTCTTCGCGTTTTTTAGTTAAATCTTCTTCCATAAAATATTTCAATAATTTATACCAGATTATATCAGATTATATCATTTTTGATAAAAAGTTAAAAATCCTGTAAAATATATAATATATAATTATTTAGTTAACGGATTAACGAGTTAACGGGTTAATGGGTTAATTACAGCAAACAACTGACGATGACAATGATAATGACAACTTACAGCCTACAACTAATAAAGAAATTTTCAATTTTCAATGAAATGTTTAAATGTTTAATGATTAATAATCAATGATCAATCATTAACAAGATTGCCTATGGCCAAAAGAGATTATTAAAACTTGGTTATTAAATAATTTTTAAAAAAATATGGAAATCTCAATTATTAGCGAAAGTCCAAAAGAAACAAGAATCTTAGCGGCTTTTTTGACTCAAGCTATTTTAAATTATCATTATTATTGCCTTAATAAAAAAAATGCTTTGATAATAAGTTTAGAAGGCGATTTGGGAGCTGGAAAAACAGAATTTATGAAAGGAATAGCTGAATCTTTAAAATTAAAAAACGATGTTTTAAGCCCAACTTTTCTTATAATGAAAAAATTTGATTTACCAGAAAAATACCATAATAATTTTTCCTGTCTTTGGCATTTGGACTGCTATCGTTTAAAAAATCTAAAAGAATTAAAATCTTTGGGCTTTGAAGATATTATTAAGGACAAAAAAAACTTAATCTTTATTGAGTGGGGGCAAAAAATTAAAAAGTTATTGCCGGCAAAAAGCTGGGTGATAAAATTTAAAATTTTGGACAAGAATCATCGTTTATTAACTTTTAAAATCCCTATTGCTAAAAAAGAATTCTCTGAGTCAAATTAAATAAATGGAAAAAACTTTTCTTATTATTGATAGCCACGCTTTAATCCATCGCGCTTATCATGCTTTACCGCCATTAGTTTCGCCGGACGGAACAATGGTTAATGGCGTTTATGGTTTTTTATTGGTCCTTTTTAAATTATTGGAGGAAATTAAACCTGACTATATTGCGGCGGCTTTTGATTTACCCGGTCCAACTGTTAGACACCAAGCCTTTAAAGAATATAAGGCGAAAAGAGTTAAAGCGCCGGAAAATTTTTTTGATCAGATTAAAATTGTTAAAGAAATTTTATCTAATTGGCCAATTCCTATTTTAGAAAAAGAAGGTTATGAGGCTGATGATGTTATTGGCACTTTAGTAGAAAAATTCAAAGGAGATAAAGATTTAAAAATAATTATTTTGACTGGCGATTTAGATACCTTGCAGTTAGTTGAGGAAAATGTTTTTGTTTATACTTTATCTCATGGTTTAAAAGAAAAGATGATTTATAATGTTGAGAAAGTTAAAGAAAGATATCATTTATCACCCTCTCAATTAGTTGATTTTAAGGCCTTGAAAGGCGATCCTTCGGATAATGTTTTAGGGGTAGAAAAAGTTGGTGAGAAAACTGCTCAAAAATTAATTCAAGCATATGGCAGTTTAGATAATTTATACCAGAGCATTGAAAAAGGAGAAAAAATCCCAGTTTCTGATAAAATTCTTGAAAGTTTAAAAGAACATAAAGACCAAGCTTATTTCAGTCGGGATTTAGTTACTATTATTACTAATTTAGATTTAGATTTTAATTTAGAACAAGCAAAATATCAACCGCCGTCAGAATCATTAATTCTTCTATTTAAAAAACTTGGTTTTAATAGTTTTTTGAAAAAAATTTCTTCTTTAGGAGAGAAAAATATTTCTTTAGATAAAACAATAATCAAAAGAAAAAATATCACTTCCCTTGAAGAAATAAAAAATATTGAAAAAGACATTCAAAAATCTTCAAAGATTGGTTTTTATCTTGTTTTTGAAGGAAAATATTTACAAAGAAAAATAGAGGGATTATTTTTCGTAATTAAAAACAAAGAAGAAGTTTATTTTTTGCCTTCTCAACTGATTTCGGATTTTTTAGAACTGATAGTCAAAAACTATCATAATATTTCCCAGATTTGTTTATTGGAGAGAAAAGTTTTTTATGAAGAGTTTCCATCGATTAAAGCTTTACCTTTTGATATTTTTTTTGATTTAGATATTGCTGCTTGGCTAATTGATTCAGAAAGAAAAAATTATCAGTTGATAAATTTAGTTAGATTTTTTTTAAAAAAATCAGAAGTTAGTTTAGAAGAAGCAGTAAAAAGCATATTTGATTTAGAAGAAAATTTAATGAATAAAATTAATATTTTAGAGCTGAATTATGTTTATCAGGAAATCGAAAAACCGCTAGTCGAAATCTTAGCCCAAATGGAAAAAAACGGGGTTTATTTAAATCAAGAAAAAATAAAGGAAATTTTAAAAATAGTTCAAAATCAGCTTTTAGAATTAAAAGATAAAATTTATCATTTGACCGGTTCTGAATTTAACCTTAATTCAACCAGCCAATTGCAAGAAATTTTATTTAATCAATTAAAAATTTCTTCTAATGGTTTTAAAAAAACCAAAACTGGAAGAATTTCTACTGATTTTGCTTCTTTAAAAAAAATAGAGCACCTTCACCCAATTATTCCTTTAATTATCCAATATCGTCAGTTAGAAAAAATCTTTAATAGTTTTTTAGAACCTTTGCCTTCTTTTATTTCTGAAAAAACCTCAAGAATTCATCCAGTTTGGGAACAGACGGCTACGGCTACTGGTCGTTTATCTTGTCGATTACCGAATTTACAAAATATTCCTTATAAAGGGGAACTAGCCAAAATGATTCGCTGTGCTTTTGAGGCAGAAGGGGATAATTTTTTGCTTTCCTTGGATTATTCCCAAATTGAACTGCGTTTAGCAGCCCATCTTTCTTCTGATCCCATATTAATAGAGGCCTTTCAGAATGAGGAAGATATTCACCAAAGTACGGCTGCTTATCTTTATAAAGTTGATAAAAAAGAGGTAACAGAATCAATGAGAAATTTAGCAAAAACTTTAAATTATGGCATAATTTATGGTATCGGAGATAAAAATTTAGCGATAGAGGCCGGTATTACTCCATTAGAAGCAAAGAAATTTAAAGAAGCTTATTTTGATCGATTTTCGGGATTAAAAAATTATCTTAACTATAGTTTAGATCAAGCCAAAAAACTTTCTTATGCAGAAACAATTTTTGGCCGCAAAAGATTTTTACCTCTTTTAGGGGGATACGATCGTCAATCTCAAGAGCAAGAAAGAGCGGCAATTAATATGCCTATTCAAGGACTGGCGGCTGATTTAATAAAAAAAGCAATGATTGAAATTGATAAATTTTTAAAGGAGTTTCAATTAGAAGATAAAGTAAAGTTAATTTTACAAGTGCATGATGAGTTGATTTTTGAAGGAAAATTAGAGATACTTAAAGAAGTAGAGAATAAATTAAAAGAAATTACCGAGAATGTTTATCCTTTAAGAGTGCCCCTAAAAACAGAAGCAAAAATAGGAAAAAATTGGGCAGAATTGTAATTTTTATCAAAACCAATGAATTTTTTTTATCTTCTCAAAAAACACTTTCTTTCATCTAATTTTCTTAATTTTCTCTTTTTAGGCCTAAGCTTGATTTTTCTTTTTGTTTTACTCTTTTTTGTCCCGGAATTAATTGTTAATTTACCAGTCAAAAGGCTTTTATTTTTATTAGTGGCCATTTTTTATTTTTTGGACGCCTATTATTTATTAAATTTGATAGAGACCAATAGCCGAACAGATTTGGAAAAAATTCAAGTTAATTCTATCATCCGCTCAATCAGTGATCCGGTAATTTCTTATGATACAAATTTTGAAATTATTTTGGTTAATCGGGCAATGGAAGAATTAGTTGGTCTTTCTCAGAAAGAATTAGTAGGGAAAATTATTACTCCGGAAATGGTGAAAGATCCTCATTATAGATTTTTAGCCCAATTAGTTTTTCCTTCTTTGGCGCCAATAGTTTTAGAAAGATCATCAGAGGGTTATCCTCAAACCATTAAAGTGAAATTTACTCAGCCAAAAGAATATATTTTTGAAATTTTGACTAATAAAGTTATTGATGAAAAAGGACAAGTTTATGGCTTTTTAAAAATTATTCATAATTTAACCAGTGAAGAAGAACTACGGCAAACTCAATCTGATTTTATTACGGTTGCTGCTCACCAGTTAAAAACCCCTTTGGCTGGTCTAAATTGGATTTTAGAAATGTTAAGCAACCAAGAAATGGGGCCTTTAAATGAAGATCAGCTAAAATTAATTCAAGATGCCAGAGGCGCTTTAAATGAGGCTTTATCAACTGTTGAGGGGCTATTAGAAGCAGCTCAGGTTGAAAGCGGAAAATTAGGTTTTCAATTTCAGCAAGCAGATTTGGTAAAACTAATTGAGGAAACCCTTATTAAGCTGGAGCCATTAACGAAACAAAATAATATTAAATTAATTTTTTATCAGCCACCAGCGCCGATTGAACTGATTATGGATCCTTTTAGAATTAAATTAGTTTTGGAGATTTTAATTGAGAATGCTATTAAATATAATGTTCAAAATGGAGAAGTAAGAATAAAAATTGATTTTCTGAAAGATCAGCCTTTTGTTAGCGTTAGCGTTGAGGATACGGGAATTGGTATGACTGAAGAAGATCTAAAAAAATTATTTCAAAAATTTTTCCGAGCTTCTTCTGCAATGAAAGTTGAAACTTCTGGTTTAGGTTTAGGGCTTTATTTAGCTAAAAATATTGTGGAAAAACACGGAGGAAAAATTTGGGCTAAATCAGTTTTAAATCGGGGTTCTACTTTCACTTTTACTTTGCCTTTAGACCCTTCTCTTATTCCTAAATACTAGAATTAACTATTAATTAATATTAATCCAATGCCTGAATTACCAGAAGTTGAAACTATTACTCAACAATTAAAAAAAGAGGTTATCGGAAAAAAAATTAAGGACGTCTATTTGGCTGTTCCAAAAATCATTAAAAACGTTTCTTTGAATGATTTTAAAAAAAGAGTAATTGGCGCTAAGATTCAAAATGTTGAAAGAAAAGGAAAAAATATTATTTTTTTTCTCGATAACAATTATGATCTTTTAATTCATCTAAAATTAACTGGTCATTTATTATTAGGTAATTATCAGTTAAAGAATAATCAGCTTTTGCCTCTCGCGAAGGATTTAAAAGAACCGGTTAATCAGTATTTGCATTTTGGTTTAAAATTAGATGATGGTCAGTGGTTAGTTTTGTCGGATTTAAGAAAATTTGCCAAAGTTCTTATTCTAAACCACGAAGAGTTAGAAGAAGAAATTAAAGATTTAGGTCCTGATCCGCTAGAAAAAGATTTCACCTTAGATTATTTCGCTGATATTTTAAAAAAGCAGAAAAAACCAATAAAAAAGGCTTTAATGGATCAAAAAATAATCAGGGGAATAGGCAATATTTATGCTTCGGAAATTCTTTTTGAAGCCAAAGTTTATCCTTTTAAACCCGCTAATCAATTAGATTTTGAGGAAATTAAAAGAACTTATCAAGCAATCAAAAAAGTCCTAAAAGAAGCTTTAAAATATGAAGGGACTTCTGCGGAAGATGAAACCTATCGGACTCTTTACGGGAAAAAGGGACGTTTTGGAGAAAAACTAAAAGTGTATCAAAGAGAAGGCAAAAAATGCTATCGTTGCGGTCATCCTATTGAAAGAATAAAATTAGACAACCGATCAACCTTTTTTTGTCCTTTTTGTCAAAAACAATAAATTTATGCTTTATTTAATTACTGGTCAGGATGATTTTTTAAAAAGACAGCATCTTCAAGAGGCTTTAAATTTTTATTTTACCCAAGAACCTCATTATGAAACTCTTGATTTAGAAGAAGAAAAATTATCGTTTGATGAATTTTATAGAAAAATAAACAGCTTGATCAAAAACCAAGATCTCTTTTCCCATAAAAAATTAATTTTAATTAAAAATTTCTTTTCTTTCTTTGATGAAAAATCAGTGATAAATTTCTTAAAAAAAATAGACCCTTTGGCTTTTCAAAAAAGCCTAATGATTATTTTTTTTGAAAAGGAAGATTATAAAAATAAAAAAGTTTTTGATTGGTTTAACGAAAACAAGCAAAAAGTGAAAATTTGCGAGAAATTAACCGAGCAAAAATTTGGTGATTTAATCGATAAGCTAACCTTAAAATACCATTTTACTCTTTCCAGAGAAGCAAAATTTTTATTAGTTAACGCTTTTTATCCGGAGACAATAATGATTTCTGAGATTATTAAAAAATTATCTTTAATTGATAAAAAATTTATTGATGAAAAAACTTTAAAAGAATATGTCTTCTTGCCTTATCAACCGAATATTTTTAATTTTTTAGATTATTTAGCCGCTGGTAATCTTGAAAAGGCCTATGAACTTTTAGAAGAAATGGAGCAAACAGAAGGTTATCATCCTTTATATATCTTAAAAATGATTACTCAAGAAATTAGAAATCTAATTATAGTTAAATATTTTATTCAGTTTCCGGAATTAAGAAAAAAAACTGCTAAAAATAAATCTTTGTCTTTACATCCTTATGTTGTTAAAAAATTAACTCCTTTAAGCCGACGTTTTTCCCTAGAGCAGCTCAAAAAACATTACCAAATGCTTATAAAATACAACAAAAAAATTAAGGAAGGTTTAATTGATGCTAATCTCTCATTAGAATTAATTCTTTTAGAAATTAGCGACAGCGCTAATTAAGTTAACGAGTTAACGAATTAACGAATTGAAATAATTAACAACTAAAATAAAATGTATATGGTTTAGGGTTAAAGGGTAACGAAGCCCGTATCGTTTAGGGTCAAAGGTTAAGAGTTAAAAGGATTTTTTACCTTAGACCTTACCTTTTCACCATACTGGCTTTATAACCCTTAAACTCTTTACCCTAACCAAATTAGTGGTTTTAAGAAAAAGTTGTCAGTTATAAGTTATAAATTATAAGTTATAAGTTGTTATATGTCTTATCAATATCATTTATTAGACCATCCAGCTGATATCAGATTAGAGGTAGAAGCTAATTCATTAGAAGAATTATTTCTTGGCGCTGTTGAAGGAATGGCGTTAATTTTGTATTCTGATTTTAAAAACCTAAAGAATAATAAAAAAACCATTAAACAAAAAATTAATCTTTCCTCATTAAATCAAGAAACCCTTTTGATAGATTTTTTAAATAAAATTCTTACCCTTTCCGATATCGAAAGAGCAGTTTTCCCTGTTGCCACAATTCAAAAATTAACTGATAATAAGATTGAGGCAGAAATTACTGGTTATCCAATAGAACGATTTGATAAAGAAATCAAAGCCGTTACTTATCATCAGCTGAAAATTGAAAAAACAAAAGAAAAAATGCTAAAAACAACGATTCTCTTTGATATTTAACATTATTAACCAATAATCAATAATCATTAATCAAATTATGATTCAAAAACAAGACCTTATTAAAATCAATAATTATTTATGGGAAATTCCCAAAACCTTTCGTCAGAAAATGAAAGTGCCGGCAAGAGTTTATACCAGTGAAAAAATGCTTGATGAAATTTTAAAAGACAAATCTTTATGGCAACTGGTTAATTTATCCTGCCTTCAAGGAATTTCAAGATATGGTTTGGCAATGCCTGATTGTCATGAAGGTTATGCTTCTCCTATTGGCGGAGTAGCAGCCTTTGATCTTCAGGAAGGAATTATTTCACCCGGTATCTGCGGTTATGATATTAACTGCGGTATGAAATTACTTATATCTTCTTTAAAAGAAGAAGAGATTAAACCTTTTTTAGAGCAATTAGCCAATGAGATATTTAAAGCCGTGCCTTCTGGTTTAGGCAAAGGAAGAAAAGAAAAATTCACTATCGGAGAGATTGATGAAATTTTAACCAAGGGAGCAAAAAGATTTTTAGAATTAAATTATTTAGAAAAAGAAGATATTGAAAATTGCGAGGCTGAAGGATGTTTAGAATGGGCTGATGCTTCCCGTGTTTCCTTAGAGGCGAAGAAAAGAGGACAAGATCAGATTGGAACTTTGGGCAGCGGTAATCATTTTTTGGAGATTCAAAAAGTAGATAAAATTTTTAACAAAGAAGCAGCTGAAAAATTTGGTCTATTTGAAAATCAAGTGACAATAATGATTCACACTGGTTCGCGAGGACTAGGTCATCAGGTAGCAACTGATTATATTAGAAAATTTCTTGGTTTAATGAATAAATACCAAATTAAAGTACCAGATAAAGAATTTGCTTGTGTCCCTTTTAATTCTCCTGATGGCCAAGATTATTTCACAGCAATGGCTGCTGCTGCCAATTATGCTTGGGCTAATCGGGCAATGATTGCTTATTATACTCGTCTTGCTTGGCAAAAAATTATTGGTCAGCGATCTGATCTTAAACCTTTATACGATGTTGCTCATAACATCATAAAAATTGAAGAATACGAAATAAATAACAAAAAATTAAAATTAGCGGTTCATCGAAAAGGCGCTACTCGTTCTTTTCCGCCTAATCATCCGGAAATACCAAATAAATATCAAACAATTGGTCAGCCAGTTTTAATTCCCGGCTCAATGGGGACAGCCTCCTATGTTTTAGTTGGCACTTTTCGGGCTGAAGAATCATTTTATTCAACTGCTCATGGGAGCGGCCGGACAATGTCCCGGCATCAGGCTTTAAAAAATGTTTCTTCAGAAGAATTAGTGGCAAATTTAAAAAAAAGAGGTATAATAATTAAAAGTGCTTCTTTTAAAGGGCTGGCAGAAGAAGCGCCAGTGGCTTATAAAGATATTGAAGAAGTGATAGAGGTTGTTCATCAAGCAGGACTTTCTGAAAAAGTGGCTCGTTTAGTTCCTTTAGCAGTAATAAAAGGAGAATAATAATGTCTGGATAATGTCAGTTATAAATTAACGAGTTAACGGGTTAACGAGTTAACGAATTGAAATAACTAACAACTGATAAACTGACAATGACAATAACAATGACAATGACAACTAATAACTGGTAAAATTTCCATTTTCTATTTTATATGATGTACTTTAACGGCTTGCGATGTTAATAATTTTTGGTCGAAAATAAAAAAATAAAAAATAATAAAAAAAAATATGGAAGAAAAACTTGTTGGTGAAATAACTCACTATTTTAATAAAATAGGAGTGGCCATTGTAGAATTAACTGATACTATTAAGATCGGGGATAAAATTAAGATACAATCTGGCGAGACAGAGCTTTATCAAAACGTCACTTCTTTACAAGTAGATCATCAAAATGTTCAACAAGCGGATAAAGGAGAAGTTGTTGGAATGAAGGTTAACGACAAAGTTAAAGAAGGGGATAAAGTTTATTTGATTTCCGAGTAAAAATTTACTTTTTAGTAATATAATTTAAGCGTGATTTTCACGTGAATTTATTGAATATCGATAAAATTTACAATATTCATTAGAAAAAGATTTTGAAAATGCAATTTAGTAAAGCTTATTATTTCTGGGAAGGAGTTTTTATTTTAGTCGGCATCATTATTGGTGCTGGCGTTTTTGTTTTGCCTTATATTGGGTATCATTCTGGTTTAATAACAACTTTTTTCTGGTTAATTATTAATACTTTTATTTTAACCTATCTTCATTTAGCGTTTGGGGAAGTAGTGCTCAAAACCAAAGAAGAATATCGTTTAATTGGTTATGCTCATCATTATTTAGGTCCGTGGGCAAGGAATTTAATGCTTCTGACTACATTTTTAACTTTTTCTTTTTCTTTATTAATTTATTTATTATTAGGTACTCAGTTTTTATCTTCCATTTTTAATTATTATTCTTTAAAAATTTCACCAAATTTAATTTTTATTTTTTTATGGTTAATTTTAAGTCTAATTACTTTATTGGGTGAACAAGAGGATATTAGTAAAATCAATTTTTTATTTTCTTTTCTGCTTCTTATTTTATTTGCTTTGATTATAGCTCTTTCACTCCCTTATTTTAATCCCTCTAATCTCAATCTTTTTCCTTTACAGGACTCTTCATCGCTAAATTCTTATTTAAAATTTTTACTTCCTTATGGAGTTATCTTTTTTGCTTTAAACGGGACGGTCGGAGTACCGGAATTGATTAGTAATTTTAAAAAAAGAAAAATACCTCTTGAATTATCAAAAAAAGCCATTATTTGGGCAATGGTTTTAATTTTTCTTTGCTATTTTTCTTTTATTTTTGTTCTTAATGGGGCTATTGGAAAAAATATTACTCCAGAAGCAATAAATTCTTTATCAACGGTAGTCGGTAGTCAAGCGCTTTTAATTGGCGCTTTAATAGGATTTTTAGCCGTAGCCACTTCTTATATTATTTTTGCTATTTATATTAAAAATAGTTTTTTAAAAGATATTCATTTACCCCTTTTTTTAGCTAACTTATTAATTTTTCTTGGCCCTATAGGTTTGTATTTATTAAATGTTACCAATCTAATAACGATTATTTCTTTTGTTGGTGGGCTTGTTGGGGGAATTGAAGGGCTTATGATTCTTTTGGTTTTTAGAGAAATTAAAAAACAACCTCTTGATTTTTCCCAAAAAGAAGGTTATTCTTTGCCTTTCCATAGGGGATTATTTATTTTTTTGATTTTAGCCTTAATTTTTGGAGTCGTTTGCCAAATATTTTTAGTGCCAACTTATTAATTGATTATTATAGTTTTCCTGCTCCTGTAGTTTAATGGATAAAACATAGGCCTCCGGAGCCTAAAATGCAGGTTCGATTCCTGCCAGGAGCACCCCAACTGATGATGATAACCTTTAACGATAACAATGACGATGACAACGAGCATTATTATTTAGTTAACGAATTAACGAGTTAACGAATTGAAATAATTAACAACTGATAACTGACAATAACAATAACAATAACAATGACATTATTATTTAGTTAACGGGTTAACGAGTTAACGAATTGAAATAACTAACAACTAAAATAAAATGTATATGGTTTAGGGTTCAAAGGTAACGAAGCCCGTATCGTTTAGGGTCAAAGGTTAAGAGTTAAAAGGATTTTTTATCCTAAACCTTACCTTTTCACCATACTGGCTTCTTAACCCTTAAACTCTTTACCCTAACCAGTTCATTAACGACTTGCGATGTCCAAACATTGATTGAAAATTGAAAATTTTTCTTTTCAACTTATTTTTGATATAATTCACTTGCCAACGTAGCTCAATGGAAGAGCAATCCCTTCGTAAGGGAAAGGTTGTGGGTTCAAGTCCCGCCGTTGGCTCTTTTTAACTTTGATTAGCGACTATCTTTTGCTATTTTTTTTATTATTTTTCATCTACCCTGGATTAATCTTGACAAGATTTTTTTTATGGATTAAAATAATTAAAAATTAGCAGAAAAACTATTGGCTGCTAATAAGGTAAAAAGGGGTCGAAAGGCAATGGTAAAGTAATAAAAATAAAAACATAGTAAAAATAAAAAAATAACAAAAATAAACCATGAACATTAAACCGCTTTCTGATCATATTTTTGTTGAGCCTATTACTGAAGAAAAAGTTACTAAATCCGGTATTTATTTGCCGGAAAATGTTGAAGAAAAACCAATGATTGGTAAAGTTATTGCTGTTGGACCGGGAAAAACCAACGAAGAGGGAAAATTAATTCCTTTAACCATCAAAATAGATGATAAAGTACTTTTCACTAAATATGCACCAACAGAAATTAAAATTGAAGATAAAGAATATTTAGTAATTAGGGAAGATGATGTTCTAGCAATTATTGAATAAGGTCGTTTAAGCAAATTAAATTAATAATCTTAAATTAATATGGCAAAACAAATTCTTTTTGATGAAAAAGCTCGACAATCGCTAAAAAAAGGAGTTGATAAATTAGCTAAAGCTGTTAGTATCACTCTCGGCCCTAAGGGATCAAATGTCATTTTAGACAGGGGATTTGGTTCTCCAGTAGTGACTAACGATGGTGTAACAATTGCTAAAGAAATTGAACTGGCTGATAAAATAGAAAATCTTGGGGCTGAAGTTATTAAAGAAGCAGCTGAAAAAACTAATGATGTTGCTGGTGACGGCACGACAACAGCGGTAGTTTTAGCTCAAGCAATTATTTCCGCTGGTTTAAAAAATGTTGCTGCTGGCGCTAATCCTTTAAGCTTAAAAAAAGGAATTGATAAAGCGAAAACTGCTGTTATCGAAGAATTAAAGAATATTTCTCAAAGCGTTAATAACCATGAGGAAGTAGCCAATGTGGCAACTATTTCTTCTCAGGATCCAGAAATTGGAGAGATGATTGCTTCTATTATTGATGAGGTGGGAAAAGACGGAGTTATTACGGTGGAAGAATCAAAAACAGTTGGTCTTTCTAAAGAAATTGTTAAAGGATTGCAATTCGATCGAGGCTATGTTTCTCCTTATTTGGTTACTAACACTGAAAAAATGGAAGCAGTGTTGGAAGACCCTTACATTATCATCACTGACCAAAAAATTTCTAATATTCATGATCTTTTACCGCTACTGGATAAAATCCTTCAAAGTGGCAAAAAAGATCTTTTAATTATTGCTGATGATATTACCGGCGAAGCCTTAGCAACATTGATTCTTAATAAATTAAGAGGCGTTTTTAATGCGGTAGCAGTTAAAGCTCCCGGCTTTGGCGATCGAAGAAAAGATTTATTAGAAGATATTGCTGTCATTACCGGAGGAAAAGTTATTAGCGAAGAATTAGGTTTAAAATTGGAAAAAACAGAATTAGCAGATTTGGGTCAAGCAAGAAGAATAGTTGTTAATAAAGACAATACTACTATTGTTGAAGGGGCAGGAACAAAAGAAGAAGTAGAAAGAAGAATAAAGCAAATTAGAAATGAATTATCAAATACTGAATCAGAATTTGATAGAGAAAAATTAGAAGAAAGATTAGCCAAATTAAGCGGGGGAGTAGCCGTTATTAAAGTTGGAGCAGCAACCGAGGTTGAACAAAAAGAAAAACAGCATCGAGTAGAAGATGCTGTCAGGGCTACCAAAGCGGCTTTGGAAGAAGGAATTGTTCCTGGTGGTGGAATTGCCTTGATTAGAACTTTGCCAGTCTTAGAAAAAATTAAAACTGATAATGATGATGAAAAAATAGGAGTAGAAATAGTTAAGAAAGCCTTAGAAGAACCAATCAGAAAAATTGCCGAAAATGCTGGTTATGATGGTTCAGTGATTTTAGAAGAAATTAAAAAGAGGGGAACTTATGAAGGTTTTAACGCTTTAACCGGAGAATACACTGATATGGCTAAAGCCGGCATTGTTGATCCAACCAAAGTCACCAGATCGGCTTTGGAAAATGCCGCTTCAGTTGCTTCGATGCTTTTAACAACAGAAGCAGTCGTGGCTGATTTACCAGAAAAAAAGGAAAGCAAAGGAGAACCATTACCTGAAGATTTAGGGGAATCAATGGAATACTAAAAACTGATTAAACCTCAAAAAAATCAAGCGATCTCTAATCGCTTGATTTTTTTTGTAATTTTTGATTAAAATAATTATTGCCAATAATGTTTGGACAGCACAAGTCTAATTAACGACATCGCAAGTCGTTAATGAACTTTAGGGTAAAGAGTTTAAGGGTTAAGAAGCCAGTATGGTGAAAAGGTAAGGTTTAGGGTAAAAAATCCTTTTAACTCTTAACCTTTGACTCTAAACGATACGGGCTTCGTTACCTTTCAACCATAGACCATACCCATTTTATTTTAGTTGTTAGTTATTTCAATTCGTTAACTCGTTAGTTCGTTAACTCGTTAACTTAACTGACGATGTCCAAACATTGAAAATTTTTGCTGTTTGCAACAGTCTCTGTAGAAAGTTTAAATGCCAAATTCTAAAACCTAAAAAATAAAAATAAATAATAAAAACTATGAACAATTTATTAATTATTATTCTGCCGGTAATTTTGAGTTTTGTGATTGCTTATTTATTTACCAAAAAAATATTAAAATATTCAGTTAAAAACGAAATTGCCAAGGAGATTAATTTAGCCATTAAAGAAGGAGCAAAGGCCTTTATTAACAAAGAGCAAAGAGTTATTATTATTTTTGCGCTTTTCGTTTTTTTAATTCTTTTCTTTTTTGTTAACAAATTAACCGCTTTATCTTTTATTCTGGGAGCTATTTTTTCTACTTTGGCTGGCTATATTGGAATGCAAATTGCCACTTCCGCTAATGTTCGGGTAGCTGAATCTCTTGAAAAATCTTATAAAGAAGGACTGAATTTAGCTTTTTTGGCTGGTAGCGTAATGGGTTTAATGGTTGTTAGTTTATCAATTTTGGGAATTTCTCTTTTATATTATTTTTTTAAAGACCCTCAAATAATTTATGGTTTTGGTTTTGGGGCTTCGGCTATTGCTCTTTTTGCTCGAGTAGGAGGTGGGATTTACACTAAGGCCGCTGACGTTGGAGCAGATCTCGTAGGAAAAGTAGAATCTGATATTCCTGAAGATGATCCAAGAAATGCAGCGGTGATTGCTGATAATGTTGGCGATAATGTTGGTGATGTTAATGGAATGGGAGCGGACTTATTTGAAAGCTATGCCGAAGCAATTATTGCCGCTATGGTTTTAGGAACAACCCTAATTGGTTTTTCCTTTAATGCCGTGCTTTTGCCTTTGTTTCTTGGTTCTTTGGGATTAATTAGCAGTTTGATTGGCATTTTTTGGATTTATTTTTCTAAAAATACCAATCCTCAAAAAACTTTTAATCAAGGGACTTATTTGTCAACGATTTTAATGATTGCTTTTATTCTTCTTGCTGATTATCTGCTTTTCCATTCTTCTTTTAAAATTTCTTTTGCCTTTATTTTAGGAATAATTGCCGGCGTGGTAATTGGTTTTATAAGTGAATATTATACTTCTTCTTCTTATACTCCAACTAAAAAATTAGCCGAGTCTTCTCAAACAGGAGCCGCTACTAATATTATCAATGGTCTATCTTTGGGGATGAAAAGCACTTTTTTCCCTGTTGTTATCGTATCTTTAGCTGTTTTAGGCTCTTATTACTTTTTAGGCGCTTATGGCATTGCTTTAGCTGGCGTAGGAATGCTTTCTACTTTAGCTATTTCCTTAGCTATTGATTGTTATGGACCAGTGGCTGATAATGCAGCAGGAATAGCCCAGATGGCTAATTTAGGCGAAGAAGTAAGAAAAAAAGCTGAAGAATTAGATTCAGTTGGCAATACAACTGCTGCCATGGGAAAAGGATTTGCTATTGGTTCTGCCGGCTTAACAGCCTTAGTATTGTTAGTAAGCTATCAACAAATTAGCCAATTAAATATTTTAAATTTAGCTGAGCCAAAAGTTTTTGTGGGTATCCTTATTGGCGCTCTTTTACCATTTCTTTTTTCCGCTTTGACAATGGAAGCAGTCGGAAAATCAGCTTCTAAAGTAGTAGAAGAGGTAAGAAGGCAATTCAGAGAAATAACTGGTTTAAAAGAAGGAAAGGGTAAAGCTGAATATGGAAAATGTGTTGAAATTGTTACTGAAGGAGCCCTTAAAGAAATGGTTCTTCCTTCTTTAATTGCAATTATTGCTCCAATTCTGGTAGCTTTTATTTTTGGCAAAGAATCTTTAGGCGGTTTACTCATTGGTTCAATTGCCAGCGGTTTTATCTTAGCTTTAATGATGGCTAATTCCGGTGGCGCTTGGGACAATGCTAAAAAATATATTGAAGAAGGTCATTTTGGCGGCAAAAAATCAGAACCTCATAAAGCTGCTGTTATTGGCGATACTGTGGGTGATCCGTTTAAAGATACTGCCGGTCCTTCTTTAAATATTTTAATCAAGCTGATTTCTGTCGTCGCTATTTTAATTGCCCCTTTCCTTTAATTTTTAATTAACGACATCGCAAGTCGTTAGAAATTAACGACTTGCGATGTCCAAAACATTGGCATTTCTCGCATTCGCGAGAGATTCTTCGGCCTTTGGCCTCAGAATGACAAAGAGGGTGTCATTGTCATCGTCATCGTCATTATCATTGTTATTGTTATCGTTATTGTTATTGTCAGTTATCAGTTGTTTAATTATCCTGTCATTTCCTTCCTTCCAAAGCATTAATTAAAGTTTCACTATCAGCAAATTCAATTTCTCCGCCTTGGGGAATACCTCGAGCCAATTTAGTAATTTTAATATCCATTTTTAAATTTTTAATAGCTTTTTCCAGATAATAAGCAGTTAAATTGCCTTCAGAGGTGGGGCTCAAAGCCAAAATCACTTCTTTAATTTTTGGTTTGTTTTCTTTAATTCTTTTGATTAATTTTAAAAGAATTGTTTTTGAATTTTCGGAATTAACATCATTGATTAATCTGCCCAAAATATGGTAAAGACCTTGATATTTATTGGTTTTTTCAATGGTTAATAAATCCGTTTCTTTTTCTACAACGCATAAAAGAGTATGATCTCTTTTTTTATCTCGACAAATAGAGCATAAAGTTTCATTATTATTCATCGTTTCGAAAGGAAAAGAACATTCTTGGCAGAGTTTTATCTTGGTAAAAAAATTATTAAAACTTTCCAAAAAATCTTTTTGGTAATTTTTATCCTGACGTAATAAATAAAAAGAAAGCCGCAAGGCCTGCCGGGGTCCTAATCCCGGTAAACGAGATAAAATTTTACTCACTTTTTCTAAACTTTTTGGTAATTCCATAATAATTTACTCAACAATTTTTATTCTTCTAATCCTTCAAATTCACCATTCTCATAAAACTCTTCTTTCTCTAAGCTGCGGAAACTAACCAATTGTTCATTAAAATACAAAGAAACTTTCCCCAAGGGGCCGTTTCGATGTTTAGCAATAATGACATCAGCAATATTCTTTTTTTCAGTTTCTTCCCGATATCTATCTTCCCGATAAATAAATAAAACAACATCCGCATCTTGTTCAATGCTTCCAGTTTCTCTTAAATCAGAAAGACGGGGGATTGGAGGAGTTCTTTGCTCAACTGCTCGAGAAAGTTGAGAAATCGTTAGAACTGGCACTTTTAATTCTCTGGCTAAACTTTTTAATGCTCGAGAAATTTCCGAGTATTGTTGAACAGTGCTTTCCCGAGTAGAAGTTGGAGTAATTAATTGTAAATAGTCAACAACAATCAAACCTAAACCAACTTCTGCCTGCAACCTTCTAGCCATTGTCCGAATTTGCATGACTGTTGGCGAAGGAACATCATCAATAAAAATTGGAGCTTCAGCTAATCTCGAGAGAGCATCTTGAATTAAAACAAAATCATTAACTTCTCCATCAGTTGATAAACGACCGGTACGAATTTTCCATAAGTCTACTGACGATTCAGCAGCAATTAAACGATCAACAACTTGATCTTTGGACATTTCCAAAGAAAAAATTCCCACTGGAATTTTTTCTTTCACTCCCACATAACGAGCAATATCTAAAGCCAAAGAAGTTTTACCCAAAGACGGCCGAGCTCCTAAAATTATTAAATCTGACGGCTGAAGACCGGCTAAATAATTATCTAATTCATCAAAACCGGTTGGTAAACCTCTTAACTTTCCGCCTCCTTTGTGTAATTGATCAATCCTTTCAAAAGCTTTAATAAGCTCATCTTTTAAAGAAACAAAGTCATAGGCGGTTGTTTTTTGAGAAATAGAAAAAATAATTTGTTCTGCCTCATCAAGCAAATTATTAACATCTTCTGATTCATTCCAGCCTAATTCAGCAATTTTATAGGAAGCATTAATTAAATCTCGTAAAACTTTTTTCTCGTGAATAATTTTAGCATAATATTGAATATGGGCACTGGAAGGAGTTTTATTCACTAAGGCGGTTAAATAACTAACACCGCCAATTTCATCCAAGAGATTTAGTTCTTTTAAACGGTTGGTTAAAGAGACAACATCCACAGGACTATTTTTTCCCGCAAGATCTAAAATTGCTTGGTAAATATGAGCATTCTTTGGACGATAAAAATCATCAACAGAAATAATATCGGCTACCTTAAAAATAGCCTCATTATCAATAATTAAAGACCCTAAAACTGATTCTTCAGCTTCAATATTTTGAGGAGGGAGTTTTTCGTTTAAAGAGCCATTATTATTCATTTAATTAAATTAATCATTAATTTTTGTTACTCGTGGACCAAAAATTGTATCCTCAACTAAATAACCTTTCTCTTTTATTTTTTCCCGATAATTATCTGCTGCCTGCCATTTTTTCTGTTTTCTTAAATTTTCTCTTTCTTTAACCATTGATTGAACTTCTTTTTCAATTTTTGGTAATTTTATTTTTTTAAAATCTAATCCTAAAACTTTATCAAAAGAAAGAAGCAATTGGTAAACTGCCGAGGGACTTAATTGGGATATTTTTTTCTGATCTTTTTTAACTTTATTATACTGAGAAATCAAATTCCATAAAACTGATAAAGCCTGAGGGGTATTTAAATCATTGTTAATTGCTTCTTCAAAATCTTTTGAATACTTTTTTAAACTAAAGGCCTTATTTTGCTTATTTTTTAAAAACTTTTTTTCCCATAAACAATTTTCAATAAAATTATAAATCTCTCTTAAACTATTTTCTGCGCCTTTTAAAGATTCAAAAGAAAATTCTAATGGCATTCGATAATGAGTAGTTAAAGACAAATAACGAAAAGCCAAAGGAGAAAAAGTGTTTTTTTCTATATCCTCAATTAAAAGAGCATTGCCTTCTGATTTTCCCATTCTGGTTTCTTTGAGAACCAAAAAATTAACATGAAACCAAAAACGAGCCATTGGTTTTTTTGTTAAAGACTCTACTTCGGCAATTTCATTGGTGTGATGAATAGGAATATGGTCAATCCCGCCACAATGAATATCAATAGTTTCAAATTTCTCTGGATAAAACTTACCGTTCTGAAAACAATTTCCCAGATATTTTAAACTAATCACTGCGCATTCAATATGCCAGCCCGGAAAACCTTTTCCCCAAGGAGAATCCCATTCCATTTCTCTTTTAACATTTTGAGGAGAAAATTTCCATAGAGCAAAATCAGTAATATTTTTTTTCTCGGAGGAAAATTCTATTCTGGCACCGGCTTTCAGGTTTTTAGATAAATCTTTGAAACTCTGACCAGTTAATTTGCCGTAATCTTTTAATTTTGAAGTATCAAAATAAATGCCGTCAGAAGTAAAATAAGTAAATCCTTTTTCTTCCAGTAATTTTATATAATTAATATAATCCTTGATATGCTCAGTCGCTTTAGCCGTAATCTCGGGAAAAATAATATTTAATTTTTTTAAAGCAGAAAAAAAATACTCTGTATAAAAATCAGCGATTTCAAAAGAAGTTTTTTTCTCTTTTTTGGCGGCTAGTTCAATTTTATCTTCACCGCTATCAGCATCAGAAACTAAATGGCCAACATCAGTAATATTCATTACCTGCTTAACCTGATAGCCATTGAAGATTAACGCTCTTTTTAATAAATCTTCTGCCAAATAAGTCCGTAAATTGCCTAAATGAGCATAAGCATAAACAGTCGGACCGCAGGTATACATCCTTACTCTTTTATCTTTAACGGGCTTGAAAATTTCCTTTTTTCTTGATAAACTATTATAAAGATAAAGCATAGAAAAGTACTGATATTTTATCATTTTACCAAAAAGATTACAAACGAGTTGACACAAAAATTAAAAACAATAAAAACTATGTCTCTTCTAACTATTATTCTCATCATTATTCTGGTCTTTCTTCTTTGGTTTATGTTTTCTTATAATGGTTTAGTGACTTTAAAAAATAGAGCCAAAGAAGCGTGGTCAGACATTGATGTTCAATTAAAAAGAAGGTATGATTTAATTCCTAATTTAGTTGAAACCGTTAAAGGTTATGCCCAACACGAAAAAAGTGTTTTAGAGGAGGTAACCAAAGCCAGAACAACTGCAATGGCTAACCACGAGGCTGGGGATTTAAAAAAAATTGCCGAAGCAGAAAATTCGCTTTCTTCCACTTTAAAAACTCTTTTTGCAGTGGCAGAAAATTATCCTGATTTAAAAGCCTCTCAAAACTTTTTAGAATTACAAAGAGAAATCCGCGATACAGAAGACAAAATTCAGGCTGCTAGAAGATTTTATAACTCTAATGTTAGAGATTTAAATACTAAAATTGAGACTTTTCCCTCAATGATTATTGCAAAAATTTTTCACTTTCAACCAATGGATTTCTTTGATATTGCAGGAGAACAAAGAGAACCAGTTTCAGTTAAATTCTAATTATGGCAAATTTATATTCTCAAGTTAAAGCCAATGTTCGAAAAACTTGGTTGTTATTGACAACCTTTTTTCTAATGATTATTTTCTTTGGTTGGCTTTTCAGCTACCTGTTTAATGATTCTATCTTTTTGATTATTGCTGTTTTGATTGCTGTTTTTCAAAGTTTTCTTAGCTATTGGTACTCTGATAGAATTGTTTTAATGACCGTCAACGCCAAACCAATTAAAAAAGAAGATAACCCGGAATTATATCGTTTAGTAGAAAATCTTTGCTTAACCGCTGGACTACCGATGCCAAAAATTTATATTACTAATGAATCTCAACCAAATGCTTTTGCGACTGGCCGGGACAAAGAACACGCAGTTATTGTTGTTACTCAAGGATTGCTCAATAAATTAGAAAGGGTAGAGTTAGAAGGAGTAATTAGCCACGAACTTTCCCATATCGGTAATAGGGATATTTTATTGCAAACAATGGTTGTTGTTTTAGCTGGAGTTATTTCTTTAGTTTCCAATTTTTTCTTAAGAATAAGCTATTGGGGAAGAATAGGAGATAGCGGAGAGGATAATGGGAGAGCAATTTTATTCATTTTTGGGATTATTGCCGCTATTTTAGCTCCCTTAGCAGCTACTTTAATTCAATTAGCCATTTCCCGGAAAAGAGAATTTTTGGCTGATGCTTCTGGTGCTTTACTAACTCGCTATCCCGAAGGATTAGCGAGAGCTTTAGAAAAAATTTCTCAAGATCCAACTCCTTTAAAAACTGCCAGTAATACCACTGCTCATCTCTATATTGAAAATCCTTTTCGGGGAAAATCAAAAACTTCTTGGTTTAATAAAATTTTCTCCACCCATCCGCCAGTTGAAGAAAGAATTAAGGCCTTAAGAGAAATGAATATCTAAAAACAATTGACATTCTTTAAAATTTTGCTTAATATTCAACAAATTCTTAAACTCAATCATTGTTTATTAATAAAGGAGAGGTGCGCCGAATGGCAAGGCACACGCCTGGAAAGCGTGAACTTCGCAAGGGGTTTGCGGGTTCGAGTCCCGCCCTCTCCGCTAATAAAATGAACTGATAACTGACAATGATAATGACAATGACAATGACGATGACGATAACAACTAACAATTAATAACGAACATTTTAATGACATCGCAAGTCGTTAATTCGTTAACTCAACTAGCGCTGTCCAAACATTAAAAATTTGACTTTTAATTATTTTCTTAATATAATTAAAGTTAATTATAAAAATAGGTCGAAATTTAAATACAAGTCGAAAATTTTAAACAAAAATAAATAAAATAATGTCTCAAAAAGGATTTACTTTAATTGAGCTTTTAATTGTCATTGGAATTTTAGCCGTCTTGTCAACAGCAATGGTTTTGGTGATTAATCCAGCAGAATTATTAAGAAGATCAAGAGATACTCAAAGATTATCAGATTTATCAACTCTAAAAACTGCTATTGGTTATTATCTAGTTAATGTTTCTAATCCATATATTGGCGGAACATCAACTAATGATACCTGTGCTGGTGGCACCACTCCAAAGTTATGGGCGACTGTTTCCGGAGTCAGCGCTGCGGGTTGGACTGCTTCCTACAGTACAACTACGGTCTCAAAAATTGATGGCACTGGCTGGGTACCAATTGATTTTACTCATTTAACCGGTGGTTCACCAATTGGCAGTTTACCTTTAGACCCCTCAAATACTTCAGCCACCTCAACTCCTTCTTTGTATTATACCTATGTCTGCAACAAGGATAATTTAACTTTTGAAATGACTGCTAATATGGAAAGCGATTATTATAAGAAGGGTGGCACCAATGATGTTGAATCTAAAGATGGTGGCGATATAGACACTTTATATGAAGTAGGAACAGAATTGACAATCGGACCAAGCGGTACCAGCACTAATTTCTATCCGGGAGCTTAAAAAATAAATGCTTACAAGTTTTCTTTACTGGTTTGTTTTACCAATTTTAGGAGTAATAATAGAAGGAGGTCTTTTGGTTTTCTTTCTCCTTAAAAAAAGACCTCCTTCTTTAAATTTTCTATCCCGGTTATATAAATTTTATTTCTTTTTTTTGATTATTTATGCCTTTTTTTTAACTGGCCTTCATTATTATTTTTGGTCTCAAGGAGAAATAACTCAATATTTGCTTCCTCCGATAACGCCTTTTAATTATTTTATCCATTATTCTTTTTATTATTTTTTCTTGGAAATTATTATCCGGTTAATTTTCTCTTTATTAATTTTCCTTTTAATCTTATTTTTCAATCAAAAATTTGAAAAAACCTTCTTTTTTGAAGAAGAAAAATACTTAGCCGCTATTGGTATTTTAACAGTGGGCTGGCCTTATTGCCTGCTTTATTTAATAGTCATTCTTGTATTATCTTTAATAACACAATTAATTAACCTAATAATCAAAAAATATCAAAGAATTTCTTTTCTTTATTTATGGGTACCAGCAGCGTTGCTGATTTTATTTATGAGTGGTATAATAAATCAAAGTGCTTTTTATAATTATTGGCGAATAATTTAGTTTTTCAATTGTTGTCGAATCAGTTTGGTAACCGTAAAAAGAGTTTAAGGGTTAGGAAGCCAGTATGGTGAATTCGTTAACTCGTTAACCCATTAACTCGTTAATTCAGATGGCGCTGTCCAAACATTGAAAATTTATTTATATAATTTAATATTTAATTATGAGCATCACTTCAGAAGAATTAAAAAATCTTTTAATTAATAATCAGTTAATCACTGAAGAAGAATTCCAAAAAGTAGCCAAAGAAGCCGAGAGAACAGAAAAAAATGTTATCGATTTATTAATTGCTAATGGTTATATAACCAGTGACTATTATGCTGATCTTTTAGCTCAGTACCTAAAAGTTCCCCGGGTAAAAATTTTAGGGAGGACAATAGAAAAAGAAGTTTTAAATCTTATTCCCGAAGATATTGCCAAAACAAGAAATGCTGTTGCCTTTGAAAAAAAGGGCAATACTTTATCAGTAGCTATGCTTGACCCAACTAATTTGCAAACCGTAGAATTTTTAGAAAAATTAACCAATCACTTTATTCAACCCTATCTTGCCTTAGAAGAAGATTTGAAATACGCTTTTTCTTTATACGGCGCCACTGTTTCTCAGGATTTTAAAAAAACTATTGAAGAAAATGTTCGTTCAGCATTAAAATTAAAAGGGTTAAAAGAAGAAGAAACAGCTACGGAATTTCCTGTTGTCTCTTTGTTGGATAATTTAATTTCTTACGCTGCTTCTTTAAATGCTACCGATATTCATTTTGAACCTTTTGCCGAAGAAATTTTAGTTCGTTTTCGAATTGACGGTCTTTTACGCGAAATTATTAGATTACCCCGAGAAATTCATCCAGCAATAATTGCCCGCATTAAAATTCTTTCTAATTTACAAATTGATGAACATATTAAACCTCAAGACGGTCGATTTAAATATAAATACAGTAATACTATATTTGATGTTCGTGTTTCTATTATTCCAACAATGCACGGAGAAAAAGCTGCTTTAAGATTATTAGCCGGTGCTAACAAGCCGATGAGTTTTGAAGAATTAGGAATGTTAGAAAACACTATTAAAATAGTTCGAGAAAATATCACGAAAACCAACGGGATTATTCTTGTTACTGGTCCAACT
>Ga0209204_1000996_pt1 | contig 28344 bp, 24 predicted proteins | sample AD_JPNMR2_MetaG_FD_184425 | JGI IMG/M metagenome (GOLD analysis project Ga0209204, IMG submission 184425) | Active sludge microbial communities of municipal wastewater-treating anaerobic digesters from Japan - AD_JPNMR2_MetaG (SPAdes) (version 2) | ecosystem: Engineered > Bioreactor > Anaerobic...
TTCATATTCTCAAAAACAAACTTAGCTCTTATGGTGATGTCTTTGTTAGAGAAAGTTGGTATAGTATAATACATCTCTGCACTTACAGGATATGCATGAGTAATATCTTGCCTTATATCCTTATTAAGGATCATATATCCACTTTGTGTATCTGTAGATCCAGAATAAGAATATGTATAAACTTCTTCGTACTCTAATCTTTTAAGTGATGAAAAGTATCTAAGCTTAGTTAAAGTAGTATTATTAGTATCCTCCTCAATTTTAGTTTTTGTATACCAACCATGATCATCAGGTCCACTCCAAGTAGGCTCAACAGTAATTTTTTCTACCTTCTTCTTAGATGCTAACCTTCTATCCTTTAAGACATTAGGAGAGGTTTCAGTATTAACATAAGAAAGAAATTTATTAAAGTAAATGTTAAAACTTGCTCCAAAATCTCCTCCAGAAAACACTAAATCATACATAGAGTTTAATTCTTCTTCAGATAAATCTTGATCTGGTTGAGCTTGCTGTGGTTGTGGCGGAGGTTGCTGGGAACATCCTGAAACAAAAACCAAGAGAAGACATGCACTTAAAATAACAAGCATCTTCTTCATAAGAATCTCCCCCTATTAATTAAATTTTTTTATGTACTCATAGTATATAATATCATTTAAAAACTAATTTTCAAACTTTAATAAATATCATTTATTTATTATAAGATTTATAAATAACTCCATATCTCCCAAATTAAATAAGGAATTCAATCCCTTTTCCAAAGAAAATTTTTTGTCAACAAAAGAGCCCTCCTTTAGGTAAGGAGGGCTCTTAAAACTCTATAAAATGTGGTGGAAAAGATTTCTATTATAGAGATATATTTATACTAAGCTCTTTATCTCCATCGGTATAAATATTTCCATCAGCATCACACCTTCCACTAATATCTAGAGACTTACCATCAGCTCCAACTTTAGAGATTGCTTCAATCATAAGTTTATTGTCAACCTCAGGCTTTGTATCATCATAGTTGATATAAGTAACATAAAATCTAATACTTCCTACTAACACATACACACTACTTTGATTAAGAGATGCAAGCCCCATGTTCTCAAGTACAAGTTTGGTACCTGTTACATTATTTTTGTTAGAATTAGCTTCTGAAGGATTTGATACAAGAAGAGACATTTCTCCACTTACAGGATATGCATGAGTAATATCTTGCCTTATATCCTTATTAAATATTAAATATTTACTTTCTGCATAAGTATATTTATTATCAACTATATAACTTCTTTCATATTCCAACTTTTTGAGTGATGAAAAGTATCTAATCCTAACCAAATAGCTAACACCTAATATATTAATTTCAGTTTTTGTATACCAACCATTAGCATCAGGTCCACTCCAAGTAGGCTCAACAGTAATTTTTTCCACATCTTTCTTAGAAACTAAATTTCTATCTTTTAAGGTATTAGGTGAAATTTTATCAAAGACAGAAGAAGTATCAGGATAAACAGAAGACCAAAGTTTATTAAAGTAAAGGTCAAGACTTGTCCCAACATCTCCTCCAGAAAGCGCTAAGCTATACATAGAGTTTAACTCTTCTTCAGATAAATCTTGATCTGGTTGAGCTCGCTGAGAGCATCCTGAAACAAAAACCAAGAGAAGACATACACTTAAAATAACCAGCACTTTTTTCATAGCAGTTTCCCCCATTAATCTTAAATTTTTTTACATACTTTTGGTGTATTATATCATGCAAAAACTCATGTTTCAAACTTTAGTAAATATTCTTTATTTATTATAAAAACTACAAATATACTTTAGATAAATTTTTATAGTTTGGGAAGAATTATTAATACATAATAAATAAAAAAGAGCCTGCCAATAATAAATGGCAGGCTCCACAGTCTCAATTAGTTCTTAATATATTACCTATTTCGCAAGTTTGAGATTTCCAAAGCTTGAAGGATCTTGCCAGTTAACATTTCCTTCCTCATTCCATGCAATAATTGCACCTCTACTTCCAAAAACATTGGCATCATTTACTTGAATATCAAAACCTACTACGTCCCCTTCCTTAAGCTTCTTGCTCTTCATTTTTATCTGAGCTTCAACTATATATCCAAAATCAGTCTTTTTTGTAGCAGTAACAAAGAAATCTTTTGAAGCTCCAGAACCATAGCTTTGATGGTTTTCAAAATTCACTCTATATTGAGCATCGTTAGAATCATAAGAGGTCTTCTTTGAATTGTCCTCATCTATAAATATTTCAATAGAATCTTGTTCCCAATCGTTAGAATTATCTTTGTTCAATACAGTATCATAAACTTCTGCCCAAACATATACACTGCTTTCATCCCACAATACTCTAAATTTTGCATAGGCAACTTTTCCTTTAGTACCCTGTACATAACTATCTGTTATGTACTCATCAGTAGTTTTCCATATATCATCCATCTCTGCATCAATCTTGGGAGTTCCATACTTTGCTACAGCAGTTTTAGTCCCTCCAAAAGTAAAAGACATAAAGACTACAGAAAGGAAAATCAAGGATAGAATAAATACTTTTGACCTTTTCATGTTTGCCTCCCCCTAAAAATTTTTATGGAAAAATTATAACCTATACTTTTAGAAATTGTCAATTGTCCCTCTATCCCACCTCTATTTCTTCCTCTATAAACTGGCTCATATATAGATTATAGTAAAATCCTTTCTCCTTAATAAGCTCCTTATGAGTACCACTTTCTATAATCTCTCCATTATTAATAACCAGTATAAGATTGGCATTTTTTACAGTACTTAATCTATGTGCAATAACAAAGCTTGTTCTTTCCCTCATTAGATTCAGCATAGCTTCTTGAATATACCGCTCTGTTCTGGTATCCACATTACTCGTTGCTTCATCCAAAATAAGAATTTTAGGGTCAGCTAAAATAGCCCTTGCAATTGCAATAAGCTGTCTTTGTCCTTGGCTTAAATCTCCACCATCTTCAGAAAGAAGAGTATTATAACCTTGAGGTAGAGAGCGTATAAAAGGCTCTGCATGAGCAAGCTTTGCTGCTCTTTCTATCTCTTCATCATTGGCATCAAGTCTCCCGTATCTTATATTTTCTCTGACTGTAGCATTAAAAAGATAAGTATCCTGAAGCACTATTCCTAAATTTGATCTTAAGCTTTTCTTTTTTATATCTCTTATATCTATACCGTCTATAAGAATCTCTCCCATATCCACGTCATAAAACCTTGCAATAAGACTTGCAATAGTAGTTTTACCTGCCCCTGTAGGTCCCACAAGAGCAATAACTTGTCCTGGATATACATGGAAGTTAATATTCTTTAGTACTGGAATATCTTTTACATAATAAAACCAGACATTTCTGAACTCTACTTCCCCTTTTATCTCATTAAGTTCTATGGCATTTATATCATCTTTTTTCTCTTCCTCCTCATCTAAGATCTCAAAAACTCTCTCTGCACTGGCAATAGCAGATTGGATCATATTGTATTGATTAGCAAGTTCATTAATTGGTCTTGTAAATTGACGTGAATAGTTTATAAAAACAGTAATAGCCCCAATAGATATCAGATTTCTATAAGCAAAAATTCCTCCAAATCCTGCAATTATTGCAAAACTAATATTATTAAGAAGGTTCATAAGAGGTCCTATAACTCCTGAAAAGATCTGTGCTCTTATACCAATTTCAGCCATCTGCTGATTAATTCTTTCAAATCTATCTATCTCTTTTTCCTCTCTACCAAAAATTTTAATTACCTTAATCCCTGATATATCCTCTTCTATTATTCCGTTTAAATTACCCAGAAGAGTCTGATTTTGGTAGAAATAATCTCTTGTCCTTTTTGATATTAACCTCGTAGTAAAAATTGTTAAAGGAATGGTGATTAAACTTATAAATGTCATAAGAACATTTATTCTAAGCATCATAATTATGATACCCACTAAGGTTATAATACTTGAAAATAGCTGTATCACACTATTTCCAAGGACCATACCAATATTATCTATATCATTAACAATTCTACTCATTATATCGCCGTGAGAACGAGTATCAAAAAACTTAAGAGGCAAAAGATGAAGTTTATCAAAGACGTCATTCCTTAAAGAATAAGCTAATTTTTGAATAGTTATTAGCATTACATAGCTTTGAACCCATGTAAAGACTACCCCAAGAACATATACTGAACCAAGGATTAAAAGAAAGTTTAAAAAACCATCAAACTTTTTAGGAACAATATAATTATCTATACCCTTCCCTATAAGATACGGACCTATAATTCCCAAAATAGAAGATAACATTACAAGAAAAAAGGCAAATATTATTCTCCATTTATATCTACCTAAGTACCTCAAGAGTTTTTTCAAAGTTCCCAATGGATCTTTAATCTCTACTTTTTCAAATTGAAAACGCGGTCCATGACCTCCTCCTGGTCCTCTAAAAGGTTTCGTAGGCACAGAACTTGGCATTTTTGTTTGTTTTTCTTCTTTAGGCATCTTGTAGCACCTCTTCGTCTATCTGAGATTTATAGATCTCTTGATAAACAGGATTACTTCCCAACAATTCTTTATGAGAACCTAAGCCTACAATCTCACCGTTTTCCAAAAGTATTATCTTATCTGCATTCATCACAGTACTTACTCTTTGAGCAATAGCAAAAGTGGTACAATTTTTCATCATTTCTTTCAGTCCTTTAAGAATTTTTTGTTCTGTAACAAAATCTACTGAACTGGTAGCATCATCAAGAATAAGGATCAAGGGTTTCCTTATAATAGCCCTTGCTATAGCAATCCTCTGTTTCTGCCCTCCCGAAAGGCTTACTCCTCTCTGTCCTATTACAGTCTCATAACCATCAGGAAGCTTTGTTATAAAGTCATGAGCCTGAGCTATTTTACATGCCTGAATAATCTCTTCTTCAGTAGCATCTTCCCTTCCCCAGCATATATTTTCCCTGATAGTGCCAGAGAAAAGAATGGTATCCTGAGGAACCATAGAAATCATAGATCTTAAAACCTTAATATCTATATTTCTAACATCTTTACCATTTATTAAAATTCTCCCTGAAGTAACATCATAAAGACGAGGTATAAGATTTACTAAGCTTGATTTACCTGAACCTGTAGTACCAAGAATACCGATGATCTCTCCAGCATTTACAGAGAAACTTATATTTTTTAAAACAGGCTCATCATTTTCACTGTAGCTAAAATATACATTTTCAAAGGTTACTTCTCCTTTTTCTATAACTTCAGTACTGGCATCTTCTTCATTAACAATATCTATCTTTTCCTCTAAGACTACATTTACCCTTTCTGCAGAAGCTGAAGCACGGGATATAAACATCAAAATATTTCCTATAGTGGTAAGAGAAAAAAGTATTTGAGTCATATAGTTTATATACGCCATTATCTCTCCAACCTGCATTTCTCCTGCTTGTGCTAACAATCCCCCGTACCATAAAACTGCAAGAATACTAAAATTCGTGACCAACATAAATATTGGCATAGCAAAAATCATTAACATAGAAGCTTTTATAACTGCATTCATCAAAGCAGAATTTGTATTCCTAAATCTATCTTTTTCATAATCTTCTCTTATAAATGCTCTTACTAATCTAATTCCAGAAAGATTTTCTCTTATCACATTATTTAGTGCATCTATCCTTTTTTGAACCTCAGAAAAAAGAGGATAACTCTTTCTCATAATAAAAATAAACACAAATATTATTAAAGGTATAGAGATAAGGAAAATAACAGAGAGCTTTCTATTTATTGATACAGCCATTATAATCCCACCTATAAAAAGAAGCGGAGCTCTAACCACAATTCTTAAGGACATCATTACAAGAGTCTGAAGTTGAGTAACATCATTAGTAAGTCTTGTTATCAAAGATGATGTATGAAACCTATCAATATTACGAAAAGAGAAGGCTTGAATCTTCTTAAAAAGAGTAGATCTTAAATCTTTACCAAAATTTTGGCTTGCATAACTTGCAAAAATTGTACAGCCTACTCCTCCTATCATGCCGATAATAGCAATTCCTACCATTAAGAGCCCTGTCCTTAATATAAGAGGGAAATTACTTTTAAGAACACCTTCGTCTATAATCTTAGCAAGGAGAGTAGGTTGAAAAAGATCGCACACAACTTCAACAATCATAAAAAGAGGAGCTAAAATAATAAAAAGAGTATAAGGTTTCAAATAAGGTAGCAGCTTCCTCATAATAGCTTCGCCTTTATCTTTCCTTGTTTATTTTTTCCAAGTTATCTTGTATCCTTCTCAAATACCCTTCTAAAATTATCTTCTCTTCTTCAGAAAAGCCAGAAAACATCTCCTCTTCCAATTGACCAAAAGTCTTTTTTAACTTGCATATAAATTTTCTTCCATCTTCTGTGAGGTATATCTTTGAAAAACGCTTATCCTTCTCATCTCTCTTGCTAAAAACTAATCCTCTTTTTTCCATTCTTTTGATTATTAAGGTTACAGTGGATGGCTTAATCTTCAATCTCTCAGATATCTCTTTCTGAACTAAGCCATCTTTTTCACCTAAGAGGAGTAAAACTGGAGCCTGACCTCGGTGGAGTTTCAAATCTCCAAGAAGTTTTTCTTTCCTTCTAAAATGTTCCTTTATAACATCTTTAAATAAAAGATATAAAGTATTCTTTTCCATATATTTAGCTATCTAAATATTACTCTTTGAATAGAAATTTTTCAACTATTTTTAGTAACTCACTTCTACCAATTTTTTAGATGCTGCAGATTTATACCATGCTTCTACTACTTTCATATCCATTAAAGCATCATACCCATCAGTTGCTGGTTTCCTTTTACCTATAATTGCCTCTTCCATATCTAAAATCTCACCTACATACTGATTAGGTCCATGAAAATTATAGAGAGTAAAGTTATTTTCTTTTCTTAATATGACTTTACCGTCATACTCTTGATAGAGAGTACCAAGGACATATAATATTCCATCTCTCCCTCTTATCTCAAAGGAGACTGAGAGAGAAGTATCATAACTAACATCTATAAGCAAGAGAGTCCCATCATCAAATCTTGCCACCGCACCAGCATTTTGATCTACATCATATTCATAATTTTCATTTATTGCAGAGAGTTCAATAATCCTATTTTTAGGTCTAAAAAAGTGAATGGTATTAATAACATGTACCCCAATATCCATAATAGCCCCGCCACCTGCAAAGTCTAAGTTATACCTCCAAGCACCTCTTTCTGTATTAACAAAAGAATAAGTTGCTTTTACGACGCCAATTCTCCCTAAAATATTCTGCTCAAGAAGTTTTTTAGCTCCCACATTAAATGGATTAAATCTCCCCATATAAGCAATTCCCAAAACTACATGATTCTTTTCACACTCCTCAATCATCTCTTCTGTTTCCCTTACATTCATAGCTATAGGTTTCTCACAAAATATATGAATTCCTTTCCTTGCACAAATAATTGATTGTTCCTTATGAAACTTATTAGGAGTAGCAATATATACTACATCTACATCTTTCAGATCCTCTACTCGTGTGTATATCTTTGCCCCATATTTTTCTGAAATATCTCTAACATTTTCAGGATGTGTGGTTACTAAAGCAGTAATTTGAGCATCAGGTACATCATCTAATGCAGGCAAAAACCTATTTCTCACTATTTTACCAATCCCAATTATTCCCCACCTCATAAAACCTCCTATATGTGAAATTCTAATATGTCCTCATCTTTTACCATATGATTCTTTTCTACAGGAAGACCTTTTATACTTCCATCTTTAGTATAGAGCTTTGTATACTTCAATTTCATAGCAATATCTTTATGGACTAATTCTGCTACATCCATTACAGTGCTTCCCTCCTCCAAAATATAAGGTCTATCATGATCAGGAGGATAACCCGGTTTTTTCGTATAAACTCTTACAACTTTTAAATTTTCAAAAATACTTTTTTTAACATCTTCTATATTAATTGCTTCTTTTGCCGAGATAAAATATACATTTAAATCTTCCTCTAAAATTTCTAATTCTTCTTCTCTCTCCTGAGGATCTCCTAAATCTATCTTGTTTATCAAGATAAAACCTCTGATCTCCTTGATAGATTTGTAAAAATCCTTATTAGGATTATCCTTTACAAGTTTTATCTTCTTTAATTCAAGAAGACTTTTAATATTCTCATAATCATCAAGTAAAGAGGTAGATTCCATACTAAAAAATAATGTTACAAGATCTGCATTTCTTATTACATTATAAATCCACGATTCTGAGCCTTCCCATAATGGTGGTAGATCTACAAGCTGAATCTTAATATTTTCATATGGCATCATCCCCAACACAGGATTTAACGTAGAAAATGGATAACCTGCAACTATACTATCTACACCTGTAAGAAGTTTAAAAAATAGTGACTTTCCTGTATTAGGTGGACCAACAATTACTACCTGCCCTGCTCCCTCTTTCTCAATATAAATATCGTATCTTCCACCCTTTTTTGGTCTTTTCTCTGCCTCTTCCATAAGCTGAGATAACTTCCTTCTAAGCTCAGCCTTCATCTTATCTGTACCTTTGTGTTTTGGTAAAATAGCAAGCATTTCCTTCAAAGCCTGAATCTTATCCTCTATGGTTTTTGCTTCTCTATATCTCTTTTCAGCCTCAAAATACTGAGGAGGAAGGTTGGCAGGCATTCTACCTCCTATTTAAGAAGAACATTCCCTAATTAGATTTTAATTTAATATCTTAATAATCTCAACATCCAAAATACCAAGTAGAGATATCCTCTTTCTTATTCATATCTTAAAGCTTCTACCGGATCAAGTTTTGACGCCTTAATTGCAGGGTACAATCCTGAGATACAAGATAAAAATATTGAAAAAACTATCACCAATACTATAAATTCAATAGGGGTTGAAAAAATCTTTACAAAATTTTCAGGTCTTTTCAGAATTATGCGATTGATAAATATATTTATTAATTGATTTAAAATCAACCCTATAATTGTTCCTAAAGTTCCACCGATAAATCCAATGGTTCCTGATTCCACCAAAAATATATTTCTTATATCTTTACGAGAAGCTCCTAAGGCTCTTAAAATTCCTATAAACTTTATCTTCTCATAGACTGCTATGATCATGGTATTCAGTACACCTATGGAAGCTACTATTAATACTATGATGCCTATACTTCCAAGTATTCCCTGAAAGATTGAAAAATACTTCTCTAACTCATTAAGAGCTTCTTCAAAAGTGCTTACTGTAAATCCCATCTTCTTAATCTCTTCTGCTATATTATTTACATCTTTAAAAGATTCTGCTCTGACAGATACCTGATCATAGCCATACTTTTCAAAATATTTCTCCTCACCTACGGAGTACTCTTTTAATTTAACTGCTAATTTTAGAGGAAGGACCATAGTATCAGAATAATCTGCCTTTTCATTAATAACACCCACAATTTTTACCTTCTCTTTTAAGAGCACATCTAAGGATAGGAAGTTAGGTACAGCAATCTCTATTTCCCTATTCATTATGCTATTATAATCATTAATCTTTGCTGACTTTAAAATCTTTTCTCCAATTAAAACACCATTTACATCATCTTCTTTTAATAATCTTCCTGCTAAAACTACCTCTTTCATCTTATCCTGAGGGAAAAGCTCATAGTAAGGATTATATCCAAAAGCCGATATCGTTAATTCTTTACCATTTATCTTCACATTTAAAGGGTTAACATTAATCATACCTATTACATGAGAAACTCCCTTTATCTCTTTAAACTTTTCAATATCCTTATCAAAGATTTGCTTATTTATCTCTTTTTCATTTATACTTTCTTGAGGAGTACCAAAAGAGATAGTTACAGTTTTCACCTCTTTAAAAGGAGAAACTGATACCACATTAAAAAGATCATATTTCTTAAGTTCTTCTACTATATAATCTTGAGCCCCAAAGCCAAGACTTACCATTACAATAATAAGCATCGCACCAATAGCTATAGCAATAGAGTTTAAAATCGTTCTTAGTTTCTTCTTTCTTAAATTAGTAAATGCTATTTTTACAAAATCTATAAGTTTCACTTTTTAATCCTCCTTTATCTCACCATCTCTAATCTTTAAGATCCTACTGGACATATTGGCATACTCCAAGTTATGAGTTACAAGCAAAATAGTTTTCCCTTCTTCATTCAGATCTTTTAGAAGGTTCATTATGGACAAACCTGTTTGAGAATCTAAATTACCTGTGGGCTCATCACAAAGAAGAATATCAGGATCATTTACTATAGCTCTTGCAATAGCAACTCTCTGTCTTTCACCACCTGAAAGTTCTGTAGGCTTACTTCTCAATTTATGAGAAAGACCTACCTTTTCAAGAGCTTTTTTAACTTTCTCCTCTCTTCTACCATCTCCTGAAAAAATTAAAGGTATCATTACATTCTCAAAAACTGTATAGGAAGGTTCCAAATAGAAAGATTGAAAGATATATCCAATTCTCTTATTCCTATACTTAGACAATCTCTCATCATCAAATTTGAAAATATCTTCTCCATCTATAAAAACTTTTCCAGAAGATGGTCTATCTAAACCTCCAATAATATTTAGAAGAGTAGACTTTCCAGATCCAGAAGGACCAATAATAGCTACAAACTCTCCCTTTTCAATTTTTAAGTTTATATCTTTTAAAGCAAGATACTTTTCCTTTCCTGAGATGTAATATTTATAAAGATTTTCAATATGAATCATACTTATCAAATTACCTCCTAATCTCCACCTTACTATTTAGAAAATAAATATAAACTGAAGAAGCTAAAAGAATAACTAAAATATGGAATATAACGACAGCTATATTAATAGTTAGTTCATTAGCATTTAAGGAGAAATACCAGTTATTAATAGTAGCTTTATAATTAAATCGTGGCATATGTAAGAGATTATAGGGAAAAAGTTGTGTTAACTTATTTTTTATATAATCTCCAAGGATTAAAAGAATAGAAGTTAATCCATAAGATAGATACTTAAGAAATTTATATTCAGAAGGAAGTTTTGAGGCTACGATAAATATAGAAAAAAGAAGAAAAATTTCAAAGAAGCCAAATATCAATTCCAATATACTAATAAAACCATGATCTCCAAAAAAGTAAGTAAATAATATATGAGTAAAATTATGGTCTACTCCTTTTAAGACTATAAAAGTCAAAAGAATACTCAAAATACTAATGTATATAAGCTCTAAAATATAGATAACAATCCTTTTATAAAAAAGATAAGAGGATCTTATGGGTAGACTAAAATCTAAATAGTTAAGATCATTTATAGATATATCCCTTAAATTATCTATCAAAATAGCTATTATAGAGGACAAAAAGATCAATAAACAGATAGTAAAAACAAATTCCGAAGCAGTAAAAGGATCTATTCCTACTATAAGGTTTCTATAATCTAAAGCTAAGAGAAGATAAGCTCCAATAACAATGAGACTAAATACCCAATAGTATTTTTTCTTTCCTAAGATTTCATATTTAATAAGATTCCACACTCTTAAATACCTCCTTATTGAAACGTCTCTCTAAAAAGAGTATCTATTGATTTGTTTCTCTCTTCTCTTAATTTATCGGTTTTCTCATCCATGATAATTTCCCCTTGAGATATAAAAAGAGTTCTATCAGTGATATTTTCAATCTCTTTAACAAGATGGGTAGAGATTATCATAAGACTTTCTTCACAATAGTTTTTCAAGAGAGAATATATAATTTTATCCCTGGTAGATGGATCTATACCCCCTAAAGGCTCATCTAAAAGATAGATTTTTGCCTTCCGAGAAATAACAAGAGAAAGAATTAATTTCTCTAAATCTCCTTTAGAAAGTTCCTTTACTTTATAATCTTCTTTTAAATTGAAAAACATTAATAGTTCCATAAACTTATCACTATCAAAGTCTCTATAAAAATCTAAATAAAAATTCAAGGCATCTTTAACACTCATCCAAGAAGGGAAAATATTCTTATCAGGAAGAAAAGAAACTATGGATTTGGTATAGCTTCCTGGCTCTTTCTCATCTATGAGAATACTACCCTTAGAAGGTCTTAAAAGTCCCACGATAAGTTTTAAAAGAGTGGTCTTTCCACTTCCATTAGGTCCATAAAGTCCAATAAGCTCACCTATATGAGCAGAGAAAGAGATATCCTTTAAAACCTGCTTTTTACCATAGTACTTAGAAAGGTCCTTAATCTCCAGAATCTCCATATTATTCACTCTCCTTCCAGTACTTATCTAATAGGGACAGGATTTCATCTTTTGAAAAATTTAGCTCTCTCACATCCTTTAAAAATTTAGCTATAATTTCTCTTACCATGACCTTCTTAAGATCTAAAATTTTTTCTGAATCTTGAGTTATAAAAGAACCCATTCCTCTCAAAGTAAAAATTATTCCTTCCCTTTCTAACTCTTGATAGGCTTTTTGCACTGTGTTAGGATTTACTTTTAATTCTTCTGCCATTTCCCTTACTGATGGTAATTTATCGCCACTTTTTAAATCTCCTCTTCCTATCCTTTTCTTTATAAGATCCATAATCTGGATATATATAGGAGTTCTTTCATCAAACTCTATAACCCACACCACCTTTCTGTATTACTGTATTAGATATATAATACACTATTATAAAAATATGTCAAGGGAAAGTAGTATAATCTTTAATATGAGAATGATGCGTGCTATGTTACTTAAGAAAATATGCAATTTAAATGAATGCAAAGAACCTTTAGAATTTGAGGAGGTCCCAATCCCTACTCCACAAGAGAAAGAAATATTAGTAAAAGTATATACTTGTGGAGTATGCAGGACAGATTTAGATATTATAGAAGGAAGAACACTCCCATCTTTCTTACCGATTATTTTAGGACATCAGATAGTAGGAAGAGTTGTAGATAAGGGGCTAAATACAAACAAATTTCACATTGGGGATAGGGTTGGAATAGCATGGATAAACTCCTCTTGTGGAAAATGTAAGTTTTGCCTCTCTAACCAAGAAAACTTATGTGATGAGTTTAAAGCTACAGGAAGAGATGCAAATGGAGGATATGCCGAATATACAGTAGTCTCTGAGGATTTTGCATATAAAATCCCTGACACTTATTCTGATGAAGAGGCAGCTCCCCTTCTTTGTGCAGGAGCAGTAGGCTATAGAGCACTCAAATTATGTGATATGAAAGATGGGGACAGTATTGGACTTTCAGGATTTGGAGCTTCAGGACATCTGGTTTTAAAGATGATTCAGGTAAAATATCCTAACTCTAAAATCTTTGTATTTGCAAGAAGCGAGAAAGAAAGGAACTTTGCAAAAGAGCTTGGAGCTTACTATACTTGCGATTTTGAAGAAGAGACTCCAGAAAAATTAAATTGTATTATTGACACTACTCCTGTATGGAAACCTATTGTCTCAGTCCTTAAGAATTTAGAAAAAGGAGGAAGGTTAGTTATAAACGCTATAAGAAAGGAAGATACAGATAAAAATTACCTCCTAAATTTAAATTATGAAAGAGACTTATGGATGGAAAAAGAGATTAAAACAGTAGCTAATGTTACAAAAGAAGATGTAGAGGAGTTTTTAGAACTTGCTGGGAAAACTCATCTTAATCCAGAAGTACAAGTTTATAAACTGGAAGAGGCTAATAAAGCTATCCTTGAATTAAAAGAGGGAAATATAAAGGGAGGAAAGGTACTCAAAATACATGAATAATTTTAATTTTTCAGAAGGCATAGAATCTTTTAACTCAAAAGAGTTAAAATTCATAGAGGTTAAATTTTCTATTGAAGATGATAGCTATTATGATTTTTTTATCCATCACTCTCCCAATCAGCATTTTAAAAGCTTAGCTTTTCTAAATGACCTTGCCTTAGGAGAAATAAATTTTTTTACAAATGAAAATCCTCTTTATATAGGAGAGCTTAAACTTACAAAGGGAAAATATTCATTAAAGATCATACCAGTACCCCAAGAAGCTTCCTTCAACTCATTAGAGATAAAAAAGAAAGATAGAAGTAATTTCAGATATCCTGAATTTAGGCTTAGCAATCCAAAAGCATCTGATGGATGTAAATATCTCATGGAATTTTTTGAAAAAATATATACAAATAAGATAATTGCAGGACAGCATACTAATACTGCTGTAGGTCCAGAATTTGCATATATCAAATATATTACTGGAAAGCTACCTGCCCTAAGAGGTTTTGATCTTCTTAGTTATTCTTCATTTACCATAACCGAAGAGATGAAACCTTTTACTATATCTGAAATAGAAGGGAACAAAGGTTCTGTAGAAAAGGCTGTGGAATGGGGTAAGAATTACAGAGGAATAGTAACTATATGCTGGCATTGGTATGCACCATTAGGAGGAAGAAATCAAACTTTTTATACTATAAATACAGACTTTGACTTAGAAAAAGCTTTAACAAATGGTACTAAAGAAAATTTAGCCTTACTAAAAGATATAGATCTTATAGCAAAAGAACTCCTAAAATTAAAAGAAGCAAAAGTTCCAGTACTATGGAGACCCTTACATGAAGCAGATGGAGGATGGTTTTGGTGGGGAGCTAAAGGACCTCAAAATTACAAAAAATTATATTATCTTCTTTATGAAATACTTACAGAAAGATATGACTTAAATAATCTTATCTGGGTATGGAATGCTCCGCATCCTGACTGGACTATCTCAGAGGATTCTTATGACATTGCAGGAATTGATACTTATGTTCCACCTAAAAATTATGGACCTATGAAATTTAGCTTTGACTATTTAGGAAGATTAACCTCTTATAAGAAACCCTTAGCTTTAACAGAAAATGGACCAATTCCAGACCCAGACTTATTATTCAGTTATGAATCGTACTTTTTATGGTTTATGCCATGGTTTGGAAATTTCGTCTTTGATGAAAACATTAATTCCACAGAGCACCTTAAAAAGGTCTATAATCACGAAAAGGTCATAACCCTAAATAAATTTCAATCTTATATAAATTAAGAGCATGATATAATATCTAACAGAAATTAACTATTTTGGGGAGGTGTGTATGAAAAAATCATTACTTCTTTTATTCCCTTTACTTCTTATCATTATTTTGGGAGCTTCTACTCCTAAATATGACACTCCTTTTATTCTTAAAGAACCTTCCTTAACAGACATAAATGCCAAAAATCTTCCTCTCACCATGGAGCTTAACTTTTGGAATATTAATAGTTACAAAGGTGATACATGGATGGCTTTCTATGAGAATGAGGACACTGTAGAGTACTACGCAGATATTAGGGATATCACTCTAAAAAGCCCAAGCTCATGGGTGCATGGTTATCCTGAGGTATATTATGGATATAAACCTTGGTCTGTCCATGGCACTTCTATAGAAAAGCTTAAACTTCCCATTAAGATCTCAGAATTTCCCAATATATACTTCACTTTAAAATATTCTATTTCATACGAAAAGAATCTTCCCATAAACTTTGCTATGGAGACTTGGATTACTAAGAACAACAATCAAAAGTCTGCAGATGTAGGAGATATAGAGATGATGGTATGGTTATATGCCAATAGGCTTGGACCTGCAGGAAGAAAAGTTACAGAAGTAAAAATTCCTATTATTCTAAATGGTGAAGAAAAAGAATTATGGTGGGAAGTTTATTATTCACCTGGTTCTTCTGATTATATTGCCTTTAAATCTAAGGAAAATATTATAGAGGGAGAGGTAAAAATTCCAATTAAAGATTTTCTTACAAACTTAAAAGGCATTATAGCTTCATATTCTAAGAGGATAAATCCACAGGCTTATGAAAATATGTATTTCAATGATTGGGAGATAGGTACCGAATTTGGAGATCCAAATACAAAAGAGGCAAAGTTTGGTTGGACATTCTCTAATTTTAATATTGAAAATAGATAGGGAGAGAGTTTTCCTCTCTCCCTTCTCCTTAAAATTATAAGTTGGCTAATATAGTATTTACTTCTTTAACAAGTGCATCAATCTCATACTGAAATAGTTTTGCTCCAAGTTCACTACTTACATTTTTTAAATTCTCTTTTGTTAAATTTACTTTTCTATCTACTTCCCTACTCCCTACCCTATCCAAATCTACATAGCTTAAATCAATATTAAGTATCTCACTTGTTTCCTCAACACCAGCATGAAGCATTAAAGAAGATAAAAGTTCCTTTGGAGGAGTTGCCTTTCCATCATACCAAGCCAAAACTTTCATAGATCTATCCTTATGCTCCTCTTCAATTTTTGTAATCACCTCTACCTGATCCTTAGCCATATGCCCTGTACAGATCACACATAATTTAAAACCTGTTCTTTCCAAAAAGAATAAATAATTCTTAAGAAGCTTATAAAATACATCCACCTCTAAAAATATACTACCTGGTATCTTTTCACCAGCAAAAGTCTCCATTCCCCAGAGGATCTCATGATCTTTTTCATTAGTAATATCAGTCCCTACATAAAGAGTAGGTAAAATAACTCCACCTAATTTTTCCCATACACCTTCTAATATCCTTCTTGCTCTAAAAGGATCAGTGCCAAAAATCAGGTGTTCCCCATGCCATTCTAAAGGGCTTACTGGAAGATATACCACAGGAAACTTATCTAATACTTCTCTCAACTGATGGGGAAACATGGTTTCATATTTATACCTAAGCATTCTTTATCCTCCCTTTGTAAAATTATTAGCCTTTATTTTACCTAAAAGATAATTTTAATACTATTAAAAAATCAAAAGGACGTTAATTGACACTGTACTATGTTTTTATAAATTATAAGATGAAAAAAATATGTTAAAATTATTTTCAAAAGACCAGGGGGATAAAATGAGGGTAAAGATAACTTACGAATCTTTAGATGGGAGAATTATCTTACCAAAGCACTATAATTATATTTTGCAAGCTTTAATATATCAAGTCCTTTCTCCTAACTTAGCTACAAAATTGCATAAAGAAGGCTTTCCGTATGAGAAAAGAAAGTTTAAGTTATTTACATTTTCCAGAATATTAGAGAAAGGTACTCTTTCAAGAGATGAGACAAAATTAATTTTTAATGAAAAAATCACCTTCTGCTTCTCTTCTCCTGTAGAAGATATCGTAGGGAATTTAGCTGAAAGAAGCTTTAAGGAAAGAGAGTTTATGCTTGGGAAAAATAAGGTTTTCATTTCTCAAGTGGAGATAATCACCATACCAAGAATAGAAAACAAAATGTTAATAAGAGCCCTATCCCCCATAACCACATATAGTACCTTGACGAAAGAAGATGGACAAAAAGTAGCCCATTATTATAAGCCATTTGATAAGGAGTTCTCAAAACTTATAGAGGAAAACGCTAAGAAAAAATACAAACTTATATATGGAAAGGATCCAGAGAATCTAAGACTTAGTATAAATCCCATAAAATTCTCTATAAAAGAAAACCTAAAAGTTGTCATTTTTAAAGGTACCCCCATTGAGGGATATACCGGTATCTACGAACTTGAAGGAAATCCAGAATTAATTTATGTAACCTATGAAGCAGGACTTGGAAGTAAAAATTCTGAGGGTTTTGGAATGTGGAGAGTATGGAAAGAAAAGGAGGAGGAAAAAGATGCTTGAGAGTGTAAAAGAGATTGGAGACATCGTCTTAAAAAAAGAAGTGTCTCATCCTATTGAATCTCTTCTGGAAGATCCCAATGCAAATGGGAATTATAAAAATGTATTCTGCATTGTTTTTGAAGAAAAAGATGGGGAAATAATTTACATGGGATTAGAAAACGAAGAATATGATTCATCCAAAAAAGTAAGGTATCTTTACAGAAGTGGACCTGCAAATTCATATAATTTTTCCCCGTCTGCTAAAGTAACAGAATTCAAAGAAAAAACCTTCCCTATAAAAATACTCAAATGGTTTGAAGAGGCCCCCAAGAAATTAAAACTTAGCGAGGAAGATGAATCTTTCCTTAAGAAGGTTCATTCTCAACTTATAGAAAATCAAGAGGATATAATTAGCGAATTTGAGAGTCTAAGAAAGGAAATTCCAAGAAAAGAAGGAATATTTATAACACTAAAATTTATAAAAGATGGGAAAATAGAGTATATAGGAGATAAAGAGATATTTATTAAAGCATTAGAAGAATTAGTAAAGATAAATGAAGGTAGAAAGGGAAGCAACATAGGAGTTTGCTCCATATGCCATGAAGAAAAAGATGTATCTACAGGTGATGGAGTATACACTTTCTTTACCATAGATAAACCAGGATTTATTGCAGGGGGATTTGAAGAAAAAGAAGCATGGAAGAATTTCCCTATATGTTCTGATTGTAGAAGAAGCTTAGAAAAAGGAAAAGAATATATAGAAACAAATCTTACCTTCAAAATGGCAGGAATCTCCTACCAACTTATCCCTAAATTCCTTTTAGGAAAAGAATTCGTTAAAGAGGAGATATATAATATCTTATTTGACACACCAAAACTCATCTCTTTAAGAAAAGATACCTCAAAAAGATATTTAGGCGATGAGGAAGATATACTTATGTTTTTATCCTCTGCAGAAGATTATTTGACACTAAATTTTTTATTTTTAGAGCGGAAACAGAGCGCCGAAAAAATCCTTGCCCTTATTGAAGATGTATTTCCATCAAGACTAAGAAGAATCTTCAATGTAAAAGAAGAGGTAGATAAAATTTTTGATATGAATTTTACCTTCAGAAATCTTAGGACCTTCTTCTCTAAATCGGATCCTGATAAAAGAGAGTTTGACCTTGTAAACTACTTCTTAGAAGTAATGGATAGAATTTTCAAAGAAAGACCTATTGAGAAAGATTTTATTATCCAGTTTCTTATAAAAAGAATAAGAACTCAGTTTGCCAGAGATGAGTATTTCCCACAAACAGTAACCGATGCTATCTCTTCTTTTCTCTTTTTATTAAAACTAAATCTTATAAATGTGGAGGTGATGGATATGGAGGAACGGCTATTTGATCCAGTTTTTAAGAAATTCTCTCCTTCTTTTGATCATCCAGTAAAACGTGGTCTCTTTCTTCTCGGAGCTCTTACTCAAATGTTGTTAAATACCCAATATTCTCAAAGAGGAAGTACTCCATTCATGAAGCAACTAAAAGGACTGAAAATGGAAGAAAAAGACTTCAAGGGACTACTACCAAAGGTAGTAAATAAGTTCCAAGAGTATGATTCTTTTGATAAGGGAAAACAAATATTAGCAGAAGAATCGTCTTATTATCTTCTTCTTTCTGGAGACAATTGGAAGCTTTCTAACGATGAGCTTAACTTTTACTTTACTTGTGGGATGAATCTTTATAAAGAATTAATCCCATATATTTATCCTTCTTCCCAAGCTCAAGAATAAAAAAATTATAAAGGAGGTTAAAAAAGATGGCTGAGTTAAGAAATAGGTCTGAAATTTTATTTCTCTATGATGTTACCGATGCAAATCCCAATGGTGACCCTGTGGATGAAAATAAACCGAGAATAGACGAAGAGACAGGAGTAAATATAGTAACAGATGTAAGACTAAAGAGAACTATAAGAGATTATCTCTACGAATATAAAGGTCAAGAAGTATTTATAAGAGAAATACGAGAAGAAAATGGAGAACTAAAAACTAAGGAGAAAAGACTTGGAGAATTTAAAGACACTGCAGAATTAATAGGAAAGTGCATAGATATTAGGCTTTTTGGAGCTACAACTGCTGTGGAAAAAAAGACTATGGTCTTAACAGGACCTGTGCAATTCAAGTTTGGTAGATCTCTTCATAAAGTAGATTTAACTTATATAAAGGGCACTACAGTAATGCCATCAGCGGCAGGAAAAGCTCAGGGAACTTTTACAGAAAAATATATCCTTCCATACTCTCTAATAGGTTTTTATGGGATAGTAAACGAAAATGCTGCAAAAGTCCAAGATATTCCTCTTACTGAAGAGGATGTAGATTTAATGCTTGAAGCTATGTGGCATGGAACTAAAGATCTTATCTCAGGCTCTAAATTTGGACAGATGCCAAGACTTCTCCTTCAAGTAGTTCATAAACCTGATTCCTATTTCTATATAGGAGAGCTTGATAAAAGAATCAAATTAATATCAGATGTGGAAGATGAAAAAATAAGAAATGTCTCTGAGGTAAAAATTGATGTATCAGAACTTTCAAAGGCTTTAGAAGAAAATAACGAAAAGATAGAAAAGATAAGATATATGAAAGATGAAAGATTAACACTGGTAAGAGATGGGAGAGATATACATATTCAGGAAATAGTTAGAGATATACCTTTAGAAGAACTTAACTTTTAGGAGATGATGTGAATGAGAGTAATTGCTTTTGACATTTTTGGAGATCTTGCCCATTTTAGAAGATTTTACACTACATCTTCTCCTTTGTCCTTTGCTTTTCCTCCACCTACTACTATTGCAGGTATGTTAGGAGCAATAATAGGAATTGACAAATCTGAATATTTAGAAGTTTTTTCTCCTGAAAATTGTAAAATAGGACTGCAGATTATAAATCCTATAAGAAAATTAAGATTAGGTATGAATCTCATCAATACCAAGGGGAACTATTGGATTCCAACAAAAAACAAAGGTCATGAGGCAAGAACTCAAGTAAAAATGGAATTTATAAAGGATGCAAGATATAGAATATATTTTCACCACAAAGATGAGGAACTTTTTAAAAAACTATCAGAGAATATTCAGGAGCATAAAACTTTCTTTACGCTTTCTTTGGGACTCTCAGAACTCCTTGGAAATTTCCAATTTATTAAAGAATCAGAATTTGAAGAGAGAGAGAAAGAAGAGGTGTATATATCTTCAGTAGTATCTGTTTCACAAGTTAAGAATAATAGAATAATCTTTGAGGAAGGGAAAAATTATTTTCGTGAAAGAATTCCTCTTTATATGAGCCCAGAAAGAATAGTAAAAAAATACGAAGATGTGATATTTGAAAATCATGGGAAATCAATAAGAGTAGAAGTAGATAAATACTGGAGAGGGGAAGATGGAGAAAATGTACTCTTCTTCTAATTTATATTCTCATCCAAACAAATATTTAGAAGATCATCTAAAGAATGTGGAAAATATTGCCATATCATACTTAGAAGAAGTAAATATTGAAAAAATACCTCTAACTAAGGAACAATTAGAAAGAATTATTACGATAAGTTCCCTCTCTCATGATCTGGGTAAATCAACAAAATTTTTCCAAGATTATCTTCTTTCAGAAGGTAAAAAGGGAGGTAAAGAGGTAAGGCACTCTCTCCTCTCCTCCCTTTTTACCTATTATTTAACTAAAAAAGCCTTTAAAGAAGAGAATATATCAGAACCTCTTAAAACATTTATCCCTATCTCATCCTATCTCATAGTAAAAAGACACCATGGAAATTTTTCAGAAATTTTATCAGAGCTTAGTTTTTCGGAAGAAGAAGCAGATATTCTAAAAAAACAGATAGAAAGTATAGATAAAGAAAAATTTAGCATACTTACCGAAAAGCTCAATCTTTATGAGCTTGGTTTAGATGTCAATAATCTACAAGGAATAGTAGAAAATTCTATAAAGGAAATCAAATTAGATAGATTAAAACTTAAAAAGCTAAAGCATGAAAAAAATTTTATCTTTTACCTTATAAACAATCTCAGTTTCTCTATATTAATAGATGCAGATAAAAGTGAGGTTACTGTAGGAAAACCCCAAAGAACTTCTATAGAGATCTCTTATATTGTGGTAGATAATTTTAAAAAGACATTGAATCCAGAGAAAAAGCCTATAAATGAACTTAGAGAAAAGGCATATCAAGAGGCATTAAGTAAGAAGATTGATCTGGATCAAAGAATATACTTTTTGACTCTACCTACAGGACTTGGAAAAACATTTACTTCTTTTGCTTTTGCCCTAAAACTTAGAGAAGAAATCAAAAATAGGAAAGGTTTTACCCCAAGAATAATATACTCATTACCTTTCTTAAGCATTATAGATCAAAACGCAGAGGTTATAGAGAATGTACTTAAAAAGAATAATATTCCTACTGATTCCTCCATATTACTTAAACATCATCATCTGGGGGATGTTTATTACAAGCAAGATGAAAAAGAATTTGAACCTGATCAAGCAAAGATAATGACAGAAGGCTGGAACTCAGAAATAATAATTACCACATTCGTCCAATTTTTCCATACCCTAATATCTAATCAAAACCGCTTCTTAAGAAAATTTCATAGGATAGCAAACAGCATCATTATCTTAGATGAAGTACAGTCAATACCTATAAAATATTGGGATTTATTAAAAGGAATTCTTAAAGAATTAGTAGAAAAATTCAACTGCTATATTATTTTCTCTACAGCTACACAGCCTTTAATATTTAAAAAGGAAGAAGGATTAGAATTAGTAAATGCAGAAGAATATTTTGTACAATTAAATAGGACAGTTCTAAGACCTCATATATCAGAAAATCTAACCTTAGAGGAATTTATAGAAGATTTAAATATCCAAAAAGATAAAAGTTATCTTTTCATTGTTAATACTATAAATGAAGCCAAGCAACTTTATAACCTACTTAGAGAAAAACTCAATGAGGAAATAATCTTCCTCTCAAGTCATGTAATCCCATACGAAAGACTTCAAAGAATAAGAGATATTAAAGAAAATCGTGCAAGGATAGCAGTAAGCACCCAGTTAGTAGAAGCAGGCGTAGATATAGATTTTGATGTGGTGTATAGAGATATATCCCCCCTTGATTCCATAAATCAGTCCGCAGGAAGATGCAATAGAAACTGGAGAAAAGATTTAGGAGAGGTATATATTTATTCATTAATAGATGGTAAAACAGAAAAAAGTCATAGATTTACTTCGTATATTTATGACAAAATACTCCTAAATGCCACAGAAAAAATCTTAAAAAATGAAGAATCCATAAAGGAAATTAAATTTTTAGAATTTATCTATAAGTACTTCCGAGAGCTAAAAGAAAAAAAATCTCAAGACATATCCAGGAACTTAATGGAAGCTATATATGGATTAAAATATGGGGGATATGGAGAAAACGAAGAAAAGAGTATTGAAGACTTCCAATTAATAGAAAAGGAGCAACCACAAATAGATGTATTCGTAGAAATTAATGAAGAAGCTAAAGATTTATGGAGGAAATATATGGATATAAAGGAGATAAAAGATACTTTTGAAAGAAGATTGGAATTTCAAAAAATGAAGGGAAACTTCTACAAATATGTGATCTCTGTACCCAAAAATATAGAAAATCTTCCTCCCTTAGAAGGTGGGCTTGGATATGTAAGTTCTGGGTCCTTAAATGATTTTTATAATCCTGTGACAGGCTATAAAACCAAAACCCAACTAATTTTGTGGTGATATGATTACAGGGTCTTTAGTGGAAAGTTTTCTTATATGTGAAAGACAGGCATGGCTTATGGCTCATCAGGTAATACCTGATCAAGACCATCCATACCTTGAAATTGGAAGATTAATAGATGAAGATAGCTATGATGAAGAAAGAAAAAAGATAAGCTTAGAAAATATGATGATTGATTTAATAAAAACTGAAAATAAAACTCTCCTTGTAGGAGAAATTAAAAAGAGCTCAAAGGCTAAAGATAGTGCCCAATTACAGCTTGTATTTTATCTATATAATCTAAAAAACTATGGCATAAATGCAACTGGAGTGCTTCTCTTTCCAAAGGAAAAAAGAAGAATTTATGTAGAATTAAATGAGGAAAATGAAAAAGAGATAGTAGAAATAACGAACAAAATCCAAGAAATTATAGAACAAGAAATACCTCCTCCAAGGACAAAGATACCTTATTGTACCCACTGTGCTTATAAGGAGTTTTGCTGGTCATGAGTGAAAGTATATATATTTTTACAAGTGGAGAGATAAAAAGAAAACATAATACCATCTACTTTGAAACTTCAGATGGTACAAAAAAGTATTTACCTATAGAGAATGTAAGAGACATACACTTTTTTGGAGAAGTAACATTAAACAAAGAATTATTAGAATTCATATCTCGTAAAGAAATAATATTACACTTTTATAACTATTACGAATACTATACAGGAAGTTTTTATCCAAGAGAACACTATAATTCAGGCTATATGATACTGAAACAAGCAGAGCATTATCTAAATAAAGAAAAAAGGCTTGAACTTGCCAAAAGTTTTGTTAATGGAGCAGCAGAAAACATTAAAAAAGTACTCTCTTACTACATTGCGAGAGAAAAAGAATCCCTAAAAGATATCTTAGAAAGAATAGAATCTCTACAGCAAAATATTGATCTCCAAGAAGATGTGGAAGCTGTCATGGGCATAGAAGGGAATATCAGAGACACTTACTACTCTGCTTTCAATAAGATTGTAGACAATGAAGAATTCAAAATGGAAGAAAGGACTAAAAGACCTCCTACAAACTGCATGAATGCTCTTATAAGTTTTGGAAACTCTTTAATGTATACCACCATACTATCAGAAATATATAAAACTCATTTAGATCCAAGAATTGGTTATCTTCATACTACAAACTTTCGGAGATTTAGTCTAAATTTAGATATTGCAGAGATCTTTAAACCCATAATTATAGATAGAATAATTTTTTCTATGGTAAATAAAAGAGAAATATCAGAAAAAGATTTTGAAGAAAAGCTTCAAGGAATATATTTAAAAGAAAAAGGTATGAAACTTTTTATCCAAAATTTTGAAGAAAAAATGAAAACCACCATACAATATAAAAACTTAGGGAAAGTATCCTATAGAAGACTTATAAGAGTTGAACTTTACAAGCTTGAGAAACATTTAATTGGAGAGGAAAAATACAAACCATATATATCATCCTGGTAACAGATGTATATAATAATGGTTTACGACATAAACCAAAAGAGAGTAAATAAAGTCCTAAATATAGGAAGAAAATATTTGGAATGGATACAAAATTCAGTCCTTGAAGGAGAAATTACCGAAGCAAAATTTGAAAGATTAAAAAGAGAAATTGAACTTGTAGTAGATGAAGATGAAGATTCTGTAATATTTTATATCATGCGTACCACAAAATATTCTGAAAGACAAATTATTGGAATAGAAAAAAATAAAAGAGATACAATAATATAGAATTCTCCTACATTACTTGAGATTGACAGAAAATATAACAAAAACTTTAGGCTTAAATCAAAAGAAAATTAAGCATTTATCTTTAGCATATATATTTTTCAAAGTTTTCTTTTAGAAAAGACTGAAGCAATAAAGATAAATAGGATATTTGAAAATCATTTAGCTTTATTCTTAAAAACTTATTTTCCTGTCAACCATTAATAACCCCAAAACCATGGGAGACCGACAAGCCACTAAAAATTTTTCCTATACCTATTGTATGCTACATTCCTTTTATGATATACTTTCTCAAGAGGGTGTAGCATTCCTATAAGGGCTAAAAATTGAGTGTAGTATTCATGCGGGGTCGGCGTGTTTGTAGCTTACCTATAAGGGATTGAAACTGGTGAGGTCCCCAACAGTCCGCCTGAGTCAAATCCGTTTGTAGCTTACCTATAAGGGATTGAAACCTTCTTGACACCCATCTCCCATCTCTCCCCTTTAACAGTTTGTAGCTTACCTATAAGGGATTGAAACTTCCTCCAATCGCTTTATAATATTATTTGTAATTTCCGTTTGTAGCTTACCTATAAGGGATTGAAACTATCCCACTTTTTCCTCTTCAAACTCGAAGGATATAGGTTTGTAGCTTACCTATAAGGGATTGAAACTATCCTACCATCTTTCTTTTTCTTTGTCAACTATTTTTGTTTGTAGCTTACCTATAAGGGATTGAAACATGTATTTTAGATTGGCATTGAAAACACCTAATTGGGTTTGTAGCTTACCTATAAGGGATTGAAACTTTTCTTATTCTGCCCGACTTCAAAATTCTCAAGATCGTTTGTAGCTTACCTATAAGGGATTGAAACTCTCGTTTGTTTTTGCATTCTTGAATACTTTATTTACGTTTGTAGCTTACCTATAAGGGATTGAAACTGATCTTCCACGTTCTTTTTGCCATGTTATCCGGGAGTTTGTAGCTTACCTATAAGGGATTGAAACTATAAAAGTTTGATATCTTGTTCGTCTATAAAAATATTGTTTGTAGCTTACCTATAAGGGATTGAAACACGAGTTTATCCAATCCGTTGTCGAGGACTACGAATTAGGTTTGTAGCTTACCTATAAGGGATTGAAACCAGGATTTTCCTCTGTTGCATTAGCAACAGTTTCTCGTTTGTAGCTTACCTATAAGGGATTGAAACTTTTCTCAGTCCCCAAATCATCCAGAATAAGAAAATCGTTTGTAGCTTACCTATAAGGGATTGAAACCAAAACGTTACGTATAAAAAAAAGAAGACAACAAAGTGGTTTGTAGCTTACCTATAAGGGATTGAAACGCCTTATACTGACTAACCCCTTTAAATTTTAAATATAGTTTGTAGCTTACCTATAAGGGATTGAAACCTCTCATCAAGATAAGGGAGCATAGAAGGGATATAGTGTTTGTAGCTTACCTATAAGGGATTGAAACTCCCTCAACGTGTTTCTATGTACCCTAATAAATTTCCCGTTTGTAGCTTACCTATAAGGGATTGAAACATTCCTCATTTATTGGTATCTCTACATCTTCTATTTCGTTTGTAGCTTACCTATAAGGGATTGAAACCGAGCTTTTTCTAAAAATACCCTGTTTAAACCACCAGGTTTGTAGCTTACCTATAAGGGATTGAAACGCTTTAAATTTATCTCTTGCCTTTATAATTCTTACAAGTTTGTAGCTTACCTATAAGGGATTGAAACCCTCAATCTCCTCAGGTAATACAGGTAATCTTAACTCGTTTGTAGCTTACCTATAAGGGATTGAAACCAAGCCCCTGAAAAATCCTTTTTCCTATATCAAAAAACGTTTGTAGCTTACCTATAAGGGATTGAAACCATTCTTTCTCCTGTTGCCCCTCCAATCCTGTAAAACGTTTGTAGCTTACCTATAAGGGATTGAAACCCGCCCTTATTCTTTTCCTTATTTTTCCTTCTTTTTCGTTTGTAGCTTACCTATAAGGGATTGAAACATGCCTGAAGTAATTGTGTTCCAAAGAGCCTTTACCCGTTTGTAGCTTACCTATAAGGGATTGAAACTCCTGAACCCTCTCCAACTTGACAAAACAATCTCCATGTTTGTAGCTTACCTATAAGGGATTGAAACAAAGCCCACACCACAAGAACCGCAATCTTCTCTAAAAGTTTGTAGCTTACCTATAAGGGATTGAAACATGAGAGGGGGGAAGTCTTTTTCTTTTTCTTTCTCTGTTTGTAGCTTACCTATAAGGGATTGAACTCCCCTTCTGAGAGAAAGAATATCTCTTTATTATCAAGTTTGTAGCTTACCTATAAGGGATTGAAACTTGATATTTGCCTTAGTTGGGATACCTATTTTGTTAAGTTTGTAGCTTACCTATAAGGGATTGAAACTCTCTTTCTGGATTGCGGGAACAGGTCTGGTATAATCGTTTGTAGCTTACCTATAAGGGATTGAAACCAAAATTTATGGGAACAGAAAATATAGTATTACAAGGTTTGTAGCTTACCTATAAGGGATTGAAACACATTAAATACGTTGCTCTTAGAGAGTATCTTATATAGTTTGTAGCTTACCTATAAGGGATTGAAACAAATCTCTGGGTTCCCTAAAACGTACTCTACTAATTGTTTGTAGCTTACCTATAAGGGATTGAAACCAGACTCTTAAGAGTGCGATAAGTACAAAAGATATGGTTTGTAGCTTACCTATAAGGGATTGAAACAATTTTGATATAAACCCTTCAAGCTTGAATGATACTTGTTTGTAGCTTACCTATAAGGGATTGAAACGCTTTCTTTTTTTTCTTGTTGCGTTCTGTTGCATTTCGTTTGTAGCTTACCTATAAGGGATTGAAACATAGTGGTGTCCTGCACAAAGCGTTATGCCGTTGTCCAGTTTGTAGCTTACCTATAAGGGATTGAAACCCGCACTCAAAAATCACCTTACTTTCGTCTTGTGCTAGTTTGTAGCTTACCTATAAGGGATTGAAACACAATCTTACTCCCCCATTTTCTTTGTAAAATTTCAAGTTTGTAGCTTACCTATAAGGGATTGAAACTAGTCCACCCGATAAGAATCCAAAGAATAATTTCCGAGTTTGTAGCTTACCTATAAGGGATTGAAACCATCATGAGGTTCAGGGAAGTTTAGTGAAAACAAGTCGTTTGTAGCTTACCTATAAGGGATTGAAACTTTTTATATTGCTGGTATTCTTCTGATTTT
>Ga0209204_1000997_pt1 | contig 28321 bp, 25 predicted proteins | sample AD_JPNMR2_MetaG_FD_184425 | JGI IMG/M metagenome (GOLD analysis project Ga0209204, IMG submission 184425) | Active sludge microbial communities of municipal wastewater-treating anaerobic digesters from Japan - AD_JPNMR2_MetaG (SPAdes) (version 2) | ecosystem: Engineered > Bioreactor > Anaerobic...
ATTATATTATAAATAAAAGAACTGGCATATTGACAATTAGATATGAAATAAAATCTTGTTTTTTTATTAATATTAAATTTTTCATTTTTTCTTTCTTTATCTCTAAATTTTTTATACAATTTATGATTTTATTTTAAGAGAAGCATGATAATATGTCAAGATTTTTTTTAAAAAAAATATTTTTTAAAAATTTAATAAAATATTATCAATAATACTTGAAATTTTACTCTTAATATTATAAAATATATTGTAAAGAATTAAGTTATGGAGATAAAATTATGAGCGATTTTATTGATGAAGGTCTTTTAAAGGATTATTTTGATGAGGCTTATAATCAGATAGACATAATAGAATCCAATCTATTAATACTTGAGAAAAATGTAAACGATAAAGAGGCAGTTGATGCTATTTTTAGGGCTGCACATACATTAAAGGGTGGTTCAGCAACAGTTCAGATGGATGAGTTAACTAAATTTACTCATCTATTAGAAGATGCAATGGATGAGATAAGAAGTGGAAAAGTAAGGATAACGAGTAATATAATAGATACTCTTTTAAAGGCTCTTGATATAATAAAAAATATGGTTAAAGAGAGGAGTAATGGGAGGATCTATTCTTTAGATATTTCAAAGACAGTTAGTGAGTTAGAAGATATTGCTGGCAAAAAAGAAGAGAAAAAAGAGACAAAAACAGAGAAAAAAGAGGAAATACAGGAAGAAAAATCTGATTCAGTTACTATTAGTGAATATGAATTATTAGAGATAAATGAGTCAAACCCAGATAATCTTCCAGTCTATAAAATGGTAGTAACTTTTGATGAGTCAAATCCAATGAGAACAGTAGGAGGAATTCAGGTATTTACCTCTTTAAGAGAGATTGCTCTTGTTATAAAGACAATACCAGATTTTGATGAGATCTACTCAGAGGTCTTTCATAGAGAGGTTGTATATATTGTAGCTTCAAGTTATCCAAAAGAGAAACTCATTCAATATGCTACCATTCCAGATACAACTGTGGATATAAAGATATATGAAATATCAAAAGAAAATATTACTGGAGAAGTGAAAAAGACAGAGAAAAAAGAGAAAAAAAGCATAGAAAAAAAAGAGAGCGAAAAGAAAATAGAAGAGAAGAAAATTGAAGTAAAAGAAGAAAAGAAGGTTATTGAAGAAACAAAAGAGATAGATATAGAAGAGAAAAAAGATTTAAATTTAATTCAAAAGGAATTAGACTCATTAAAAACTACTAAAGATAGTAAAGATACCTCTCAAAGTCAAAAAGTTGTAACTTCTTCTATTCTTAGAGTTGAGTCATCACGAATAGACGATTTATTGAATCTTGTTTCAGAGATAGTAATAAACAAGGCTACATTTAATCAGATAAATCTTCAATTTATAGAAAACTTAGAAAATTTAAGTTTTACCATAAATGATTATAAGGATAAGTTAAAACTTTTTATAGATAAGATTCCAGAAATTATAGATAAACTAAAAGAGGGGAGTAGTTATTTACAGATAAAGAAAGAACTTCAAGCAGATTTTTCCAGTCTTACCAATCAATTTGATAGTTTTTTCTCTCAATATAAAAGTATTATTGATAGATTTAGATCAACATCTCAAAGTCTTGATAGAATATCCTCTTCTTTACAGGAAGGGGTTATGAGAGTGAGAATGGTGCCAATAAAACAAATTTTTACAAGATTCCCAAGACTTGTAAGAGATTTGAGTCGAGATTTAAAGAAGGAGGTAGAATTGATCCTTGAAGGGGAGGAGACTGAGATTGATAAGGCTATGATTGATGATCTTATTGATCCTTTAATCCATATTGTTAGGAATGCAATTGATCATGGTTTTGAGTCACCTGAAGAGAGAGAAAAAATAGGTAAGAAAAACCCCGGCATATTAAAACTTTCTGCTCAAAATGAGGGTAATCTAATAACAATTTCTGTAAAAGATGATGGAAAAGGAATTGATATTGAAAAGGTAAGAAAAAAGGCAATAGAAAAAGGATTAATACCACCGGATAAAATTTTAAGGGATTCAGAGATTTATAACTTTATTTTTGAGCCGGGTTTTTCTACTGCTGAGAAGGTTACATCTGTCTCTGGTAGAGGTGTTGGGCTTGATGTTGTTAAAAAGAATATAGAAAAATTGAGTGGGTCTATAAGAGTTGTCTCTGAACAGGGTAAAGGAACTACATTTTTAATTAAATTACCATTAACCCTTGCTATTATTCAAGGATTAATGGTAAAGGTAAAAGAGGAAATTTATGCTATACCTATATCATCTGTGCTTGAGAGTATCAGAATAACTGCATCTGAAATAAAATCAATAGATAATTATGAAGTTATCAATGTTAGAGATGATGTTTTGTCTTTATTAAGACTAAATAAACTTTTTAAACTGGGAGAATCAGAGAATACAGATTACTATTTTGTTGTAATAGTTGGAACAGGCGATAAAAAAATAGGGCTTCTTGTTGATTCTTTAATAGGAGAAGAGGATATTGTTATAAAGCCATTAAAAGACAAATATACAAGCACACCTGGTATTGCTGGTGCGACAATACTCGGTGATGGAACAGTGAGTCTTATACTGGATGTTTCTCAACTGATAGATCTCGGATTAAAGGATGGCCTTGATCTTAAAAAAAAGAAAAATGGAATAACAACATAGGAGGTTGAAATGATAGGCACAGAAAATTTAGATTTTAAAACATTAATGCAAAATCAAAAACAGATAAGTAAGAATTTAAGACAAAAAAATGAGGCAAAAATACTCGAATATGATTTTAAAATTGTATCTTTTAAGCTTGCAGGTGAATATTATGGCATTGATATAATGTCTGTTAAAGAGATATTAAAGGCTAAAAAATTTACCCATGTTCCGAATGCACTTGATTTTGTGATTGGTGTGTTTAATTTAAGAGGTGAAATAATGCCAATCATAGATCTTGCTAAAATGTTTCATCTTGAACCAGAAAATAAATCAGAGATAAAATCAATTATCATTATAAAAGTTGACAATTTATTAATAGGTCTTGCTGTGGATGAAATAAGCCATGTTTTACCTTTAAGAAGAGCAGATATTCAACCTCCAAGCCCACTTTTAGGAACAATTAATGAGAGATATATCGAGGGTGTTGTAGAATTAAATGATAAATTGTATGTTATTCTTGATGCAGATGCTATTTTTTCTGATAAAGAAAAGGCAAAAAAAGATATACTTCCTCAATCTTCTGATCTTGCTGAAGAACTTTTCACTTTCTTTTGTAATCAAATGGAAGAATTAAACGTTATTCATATAACAGAGTTTAATAAAAAGAAATTTAGAGAACTTTTTACAGAATATGTAAAAGAAAATAATATTACAGAGATGCCAAATTTAACCAAAGAGAATGCAGAAAATATTCTGAAGAAATTTTTCTCAAAATATACCTCTCAATTGTGGCAGCAGCCATATACAGATCATTTTTTAGATGCAGTCATTCCTAAATTAAATAGGATATGTTCTGATGAAGTGAGAGCACTCAATATTGGATGTGCTTCTGGCCATGAAGCTTTTTCTCTTTACTTTTTGCTTGTTAATAATATGAAAGATGCAGAGATCAAATTGATAGCGGCTGACATCAATTTAATAGCAGTAAGTAATGCATCTGGCTTTGAGATTAATGGGACAAATATCCCTTCGTGGATAAATAGAGAGAAATATTTTATGAAATTATCTGATGGGAAATATAAAGTAAAAAAAGAGATAGCAGACAAAATTTATTTTGAATTTCATAATGCCTTGAATATATCCACATATAATAGGGTTTTTGATCTTGTTGTGGCAAGAGATATATCATTGTATATGACAGAAGATGAGTATAAGAAATTTCTGAAAGATATTTCGGCTAAAATAGTTTCTGGTGGTGTATTGGTAGTTGGTGATAATGAGGATCTTGGTAATTTACCAGATTTTACAAAAGTGCCGAGTGAATATCTTTCTGTATATGTAAAAAATTAAATAAAAATTGTGACAAATTTTAAAATTTTTGATATAATTAAGTAAGAGGTTATAAAATGAGGGTAGAATATATTAATCCATTTGTGGATGCTGCTATTCAGATATTAAGCAGCACTGTCTCAAAAGATATTTCAAGAGGACAGATATCTTTAAGATCTTCTATCACACCAATGATGGGGGTTGTTATTATTGTTGGGCTTGCAGGACAGGTATCTGGTAGAATAATAATTGATATGGATAGAGAGACTGCTTTAAAAATTGCGAGTGCAATGAATAATGAAACTCTTGTAGAATTTGATGAGTTAACAACAGCTACCTTAACAGAACTTGCAAATATGATAACAGGGAAGGCTGTTACAAGATTGCATGAGTTAGGATTTCAATTTGATTTGACTCCTCCAGCTTTATTTACTGGAGAAAAAATACAGATTTCCGATAATAAGATTGAGGCTTTGGTTGTTCCTATTGAGATACCTCAAGGTAAAATAGAGATAAATGTTGGCATAAAAGAAGAATAAGCTATTTTATATATTTAAAAAAATTAAGGGGATAGAAAATGAAAGCTACTTCTGATTTTCCAAATTTAAATCAAAAACCAGCAGATGGTTTAAAAGAGGATGGAACACCTTATAAAGTACTTATTGTAGATGATTCTATATTTGTAAAAAAACAGCTAACTCAAATATTACAATCAGAGCAATTTCAAGTTATTGATGAAGCATCTGATGGAGAAGAGGCTATTGAAAAATACAAGGAGCACTTTCCAAATGTAGATCTTGTAACAATGGATATAACAATGCCAAAGATGGACGGAATTACTGCCTTAGAAAAGATTATTGAGTTTGATAAGAACGCCAAGGTAATTATGATAAGTGCTTTAGGAAAACAGGAACTTGTAAAAAAATCTCTTCTTCTCGGCGCAAAAAATTATATAGTAAAGCCTCTTGATAGAAAAAAAGTTCTGGAAAGAATAGTAATGATTTTGAAAAGATGATTTTTTAAAAAAAGGCTTTATGAAAAATATTTTAAGCAACCTAAAATAAAAAGTGAGAAAAAATTTATATCTCTTACTATTTCTATTTTTATTCTCTGGATGTCTATCAATTCAAAAAGATAAGTGGGTTGAGAGTGAGAGAAAATATTATAAAATTAATGAAAGTGAAAAGAAAGAGAAAGAAATAGAAAAAGAATTTGAATTTTTGGATTTAACTTTTAAAATTGATCAAAATGAATTTAAAATAAAAAATGAGATTTATCAATTAAAATACAACATTAATTTTTTATTTAAAAATAAAAATAATAATTTTTCCATTTCTTATTCTATATATGATGAAAAAAATAGTAAGATTTTAGAAAGAGTTGAAATTAAACCTAAAAAAAAGGATTTATATTTTTATACAATCGATGACTATTTTGTTGATTCTTTTTGCCATAGGAAACTTATTTTTGATATTGAAATTATTAGTGATAAAAATAGATATAATTTTAAAAAAGAGGTTATAAATAGTGAGGCTCCTTTTATAGATAATTTACTTTTTGGGCCAATAATTACATTTTTTGATGAAAAGGATAATTTTATAAAGACAAATATTTCTATTAATTTATCTATAAACAATGCAAAAGATATAGTGTGGATAAGATTAATTCCACCAGAAATGGATTCTTTCTGGGATATCCCCTTTAAAAAAGAGGGGGATATATTTATTGCTAATGGAAATTTAAATTATAAAAAACATCCCTCATATATTAGTAATGGAACTTATATTTTACAGATAAATTTTGGTAAATATGGCCTTATTCAGGAAGAAATAAAAATTATAGATATTTTTAATAATGAAAAAGGGGCTAATTATGGTATTACCATTCCTTTTGAGTTAAAATCGAATAAAGAAGAATTAGTACTAAATATTGATTTTATTGATAATATAGAGAGTATGGAAATAGTTTTATTTGATAAGATAAAAAATGATTTTATAAAACTTGGAACAAAAAAAATTTTAGAAATAAAAAAGAGTATATCAAAATCAGATCTCATATTTAAAGATGATTCTGGTAAAGAGGTAAATATAAAAAATAATTATAAATACTATTATAAAATAATTATTCACACGAGAGAAATTAATAATCTAAAGTATATCTCTATTTCTAAATTTATCCCAATAATTTTTTCTGGTTTTAAATTTTTTTAAACTATAGACTTAATTAACTCTATACATTCTCTCATTGTCATATTTTTTGGATATTCTGCAATGTTTATTAATTTTTTGCCTCTTTTTGTTTTTATATAAACCAAAGGATTATCTTTTAATTTAGTAAGTTCGCTTTTTTCCATAATATTTTCGTCCAAGATCATTCTTCCTAAGGGAGTCTCACTAAATTCAATTCTTTCACCATTAGGCTTAAAGATAAAATCTATCATATCAAATGTTGCCATTATATAATTTCTGGATATATGGTACGTTCTTTTTATCTTTTCTTCCCATTTAATATCTTTCAAAAATTTTTCATCAATAAGGGTAGTTTTATTATCTTTTTTTAATTCCTCAAAAATAGAACAATTTATATCTTCAATCTTGTATTTTTCATCTCTTAAACGTGCTGCCATTACAAATACATTTGTTTTATCAGTATATTTATTTAAAATAGCCGGTATATTAGAATTTACTATATAGAGATCTTCTATCTTTTTTATAGTATGACCGTAAAAAGAGAGAAAATCTTTTTTATCTACTATAAGATTGAATAGTTCTTCTGCTTCAATATTAAGATTCAGTATTGCATCAAAAGAACCAATTATCTTAGCATCGTTAAATTTTACCTTAAAATATTTTTCAAATTTTTTTACCATTGGAGGATACTTTGCGATTTCATCTTTACCACGAATAGCAAAGCTATACTGAGTAGAATAGTGATCAAGAATTAAAGCATGATTTAAAAAAATTTTCCCATTTAGATTGGCAAGATATACTATATCGCCAAAAGGGGATATCCCCTTTAATAGAGCTTTTTCATAAAAGACCTCATTACTCTCAGGTCTGACATAGATAACTATTATTGGAAGATCTAAATCTTTTCTGTCAAAATAATCTATAATAATCTCTGGTTTAATATTTTCATTTTTAATTTCCATATTATTAATTTTATCTCAAAAATCAATATATGTCAAAAATTTATAACTTTTTTTAAAAAAAAATTAAATTCGATTTTACTTTTTAAATGGTTATAGTTAGGGTAAGATCATTTTAGAGGGGATTTTATTTTTAAGAAGTGAAAAAGATAGAATTATGCCATGGTTAATTTTTTTTAAGAGAATTGTTATAATGTTTTTATTTATTTTTACTGCAATTTTTAATAAATTTTTACTAATAATAGGTCTCAAAGCCTATTACCTGATAGCAATCGTTGTAGATTGCCTTGTAAAATGGGGTAGTGTTACCGGAAAAGTGGGATAATTCTCTGCTCTTATTCCACTTTTTTATATGTGTTATTCTCAAGAATAACTTTAACGTTATTAAACTACACTTCATCTCAACCCTGGTAATCCCAAGTTTCTCATACTCTTCAAGGAAGAGTAGGATAATTCTCCTTAATAAACAACCCATGCTGAAAAAATTAAGATCAGCATGGATCTTTTTTAAGAACCTATAATCCTGTTTTGACAGATACACATGAATCCTACTATCTCCATCTATTCTTTCATATCTATTTCCATCCTCTGGACCGAAACAATATATCTTTTTTACTCTATTGCTATAGATCTGCAAGATATACACAATAAGTCCAGAAATAGAAATGTTAAATTTTCTTGCAACATTTTCAAGTCTTTTTTTCATTTCCGAATTAACGACCACATGTAACTCATGATCGCACTTATAATTTTCTAATATAGTATTAATGTTATTCATAAAAAATCCTCCTTAAACTATTATAAAAATTATTTTCTATATATTAATCACAAAATTTTTAAGAAAATCCTTTACATTTTTTATAAAAAAAATTAAAATTTTTTATTTAAAGATAAAATTGTAACTATAAATTGAGTTTTTAAAAGATGATATATTTAAAAATATACACTTTTGTTTACAAAATTATACTTTTGTTTAACAAATTTTTAAACAAAAAAAGCAAAAAAGGTGTATAATATTAATTAAAAGCAAATTAGTAAGGAGCAATTTTTATCCTTATCTATTTTGATAAAACTTATTTTAAATTTGGAGGTATAGTATGAAAAAAATCGTTTGTTTTATTTTTTTTGTTCTTCTCTCTCTTAATGTTGAAGCCATGGTAATTCATGGTCAACTGGATGATGGTTTTATGTTAGGAGAAGGAGAATCCCAGCATCAATTTTTATTGGGCCTTGATGCCATGCTTTTTAATCAGTTACACGGGGCTTATCAACAGCTAAATATTTTCTCTTTCCCTTTTTATAATGGGGTCTATCAAATCAAAGGCGCAACTATTTTAAGTGGCTCACCATTAATGTTATTACCAATGGCTACTTTTGGATATATTGCAAGATGGCATGTTCTTAAAAATTTTGAAATTAACTTTAATGTATTTAGTTCAACTCCATCCCCTGGGCAGTGCGTTATAATGTCCAATGCTATCAATTGGTTTAAAAATGACAGAAATTCACCTTTTTATTCGACTTATCATGATGATAATAATTATCCTTATAATATTCATTTTTATAGCATTGATACTATTTTTTTTATGAACTTATGGGGAGTGCCAACTTCTGTGGGCATAGGTTTCAAGAAGAATATAAGAGAAGATGAAAATAGTTCTTTTTCTTATAAATTTAATTTAGGGCTTGATTATACTGGCGATGCTCATGGGGGAATATCAATAAAAAATTCATTTTTATTTGCAAGAAAATTACCACAATCTATTCTATCTTTTAATCCATTTATTAATGCAGCTCTTAAGATAGGAGTGGCAGCAAGTTATCAAGGGGCATGGATTGTTGCAGAACCTGGTTTTGAGATAGTTTCAAAGATTATCTCAAAGGATGGATTTTGTTTTACCTCTACTTTTATGATTGGTTATGAAATGGATTTTGTGATAATGCCTAATCCTTATTTTTATGTTATAAGTGAATCTGAATATTTTTATTATGCTGGTAGAATAGTTGTTTCTTCTAGTTTTGGATTAGGTAGATCCGGCTTACCAAAGAAAAAGAAAAGTAAAGAAGGTTCTATATAGTTTAATTTTTAAGGCTATTTCAAATTTTGGTAGCCTTATTTTTTAAAAAAATTACTCTTTAAATAAATCCAAGATTTGATCTTGTAAAATAAAAAGAGGCTTTGTCTAAGAAGTGTGATGTTTTTTTAATTTTTATTGAATCATCTGAGAATTCTATATTTTTGTCTGTTAAAAATTCTTTAATTTTTTCCTCTTTATCTTTATCAATATCAAGCATCTCATATAACTCTTGCAATGAAAAGTTAAATACAAAAGTTTTATCATCATCTTTCTTTATATTTGGAATAGCTAATCTTATTTTAGCAGTAAGAAAGTAGTAAATCTGAGCAATTGGTGCTGAAATTTTATTGCAAATTATCTGTTGTTGAACAAACCATATTCTTCTTGTTAAGAAATATAAAATTTTTACAAATAAAGGGGGTGGTAGTTTATCAATTCCTTTTTTGTCCACTATTGTCAATTCAGAATTTTCAATAACAAAGGCTGTGGCATTTCTTGGTTTATCATTGAGAATAGACATTTCTCCAAAGATATCCCCCTCAGAAAGAATTGCAAGAAGCATCTCTTTATTATGTTTTAATTTCGTTATCTTTACTTTTCCCTTTTTTATAATAAAAAAATTATTCCCCATTTCAAATTCTGTAAATACCACAGTATTTGCCTTAAAAATTTTTTCGGTGATAATATCATTACTTTTAAAAATTTCAACATCAGGAAGATTTTCTAAAATATTTAATATTTTATTTTCTAATGCACTATTGCCTTTTATTTCCATCAAGAAACTTTTTAAAAGATGAGCTGCCTTTTCTTTTTGATTTTCTAAAACGTATCTTTTAGCTATTTCAAATACTTTTGTTTCTCTATCAAAATTATCATCTGTAAAAAAATCTATTTTAACAAGTTCTTTATCAAGATTTCTCAATATCTCTGAATATTCAGACAATATTTTTAAAATAATTTTTTTATGCTCCACATAAAGTTGCTCTAATTTTTCTTTTGGTATAACAAGAATCTCGCAATCTGTTATAGCCTTTACTGTTTCATTATCAGAAATTCCAGTAAGGGTTTGAATTATCCCAAAAATATAACCAGGTCCTTTTGTTTCTTCTGTTATTTGATTTAATTCATTCTTTTTTTTGATAGAGATATTTCCACTCTTAACAATATAAAATTCTTTTAAATTAAATTTACCATCAAGATAAATAAAAGAGTCTTTTTTGTAAATTTTAGTTTCTACTTTCATACTATCCTTAATTATAATATATTTTTTTAAAAAATGCTAATTTTCTACAATTTTTATTAAAGGTATATATTCCATATTTTTAATATTTTTGTTGGTAAGCGGAATTGCAATCTCAAATCCGAATTTTTTAAAAAATTTTAACATATCTTTTTTAGAAGTAATATAATGAAATGGGATATTCTTATAATGCCTTGACATAAATGCAATTAACTTACTCCCAATCCCCATTCTTCTATATTCTTTTTTAACACCTAAAAGATCATAATAGACAAAATTTCTACCATTTGACAGTGTGGTTAAAAAGCCTATTATCTCTTCATTATTGTAAGCCACCAATATTTTATGAGAATTTTTAATTATATGATCAATATTATCTACTTTATATCCGCAGAGTCTAAAAGTCTCAAGTAATTTTTCTTTATTTAGATTAACCTTTGTATTTTTAAATATTATCTTTGCTTTTTTAATCAACATTGACTACCTTATTTATTAAATATAATATAGAATTAACATTCTACTTTACATATCGGAAGATAAGGTTAATTAATTTTAACTTATACAGAAAATTTTTAAGTTTGTCAAAAAGTATTGAATTTTATTAAAACACTTTTATAAGATATATATGACAGAATTTTGTTTATTAAAAATATTTCTTAAAAGATGAATTTTTGTACAAATATGCCTACAAAAACTGGTAAAATAAGATTATCAAAATCAGCAGTAGGTATTGCCTCCACTATTGTAGCAAAAAATGCTATTAAGAATGCCTGTAATATATTTATTCCACATACCAGATATACAATAAATAAAACAAGAAATGCACCCATTGATCCACTAACTGTCTTCCCAAAGGTTAATGGTATTTTTACTCCACCTATTATTTTCCCAAATAGACTTGCAACTCCGTCCCCAAAAGAGAGAGCAAATATAGCAATTGTTGCAATTCTATAGTCAAACATCGTAAATGCTAAAAATATTCCTATAGAAAGAGTAATTGGCCCAAGCACGAATCCACCTTCATCTCTTGTCCTTGATGCCAATACAGTAATTTTTGATATAATTGGTAAATTTATATTTTTGGATCGTAAAACTTCTGATATAAAATATACGAGTGTAATAAAAAGTAAACCCGTCAATACTAATGCCGGAAAGTAAAAATATAATAAAGGGACAAAGGCTGACATCATATGTATCGATTTTCTAAAAAACTCTTTTTTAAGTGTTCTTGATATATGAAGAATATTTGAAGAAAATGTATGCTTTTTATAAATAATATTTTCACCAGTAATTAAATCATTGTTAGAATAAAATTTATTAAACTCTCTTCTCATATTAAAAATTGTATCAAAAAATCTAAAAAAGGTAAACAATAATTATTTTTTATTTCTTAGTGATGGAATAAATTCATTTATAAAGTCTGCTATTTTACCGAGAGGAATTATTCTATCTACCTTACCGGTCCTTATGGCACTGCCAGGCATTCCAAATATTACAGAACTCTCTTCATCCTGGGCAATAGTATAGCCACCAGCATCTTTTATTGCCACTATTCCCTGAGCCCCATCTGAACCCATACCAGTAAGAATAATAGCAAGTGCTTTATCTCCCATCTCTCTACTAACAGATCTAAAAAGAACATCCACAGATGGCTTATGATTATTTACCGGCTCAGAATTATCCAGAAATATCTTACCACCTTTTAATACAAGGTGATATCCCCCTTGTGCTATATAAATAGTATTTGGCTCAACATCCATCCCGTCTTCTGCTTCCACGACTCTTAAAGAGCAGAGGGAGTCCAGTCTTTTTGCAAAACTGTTTGTATATAATGGCGGCATATGTTGAACAATAAGAATTGGAACACCTATATCTTTATCTATATTTGGAAGAATATTTGTTAAAGCAACTGTGCCTCCAGTAGAAGAACCAATACATATAATATCTATTGGTTTTGTCCTTACTTTTGGAATTTCAAAAGATGGTAGGCCTCCAATTACAGGCAGCCCATCCTCCTCAGCAATCTGTTTAAATCTTTTTGTCCCTGGAAGTTTAAAATTGGCAAAGATCTTTATCTTACTTATAAGAACATCTTCTAATAATTTTACATTTTCTTGCAGACTTCTAACCTCTGGCTTTTGAATATAATCAACAGCTCCTAACTCTAATGCCTTGAATGTTATATCTGCTCCATCTTTTGTAAAAGAACTCACCATTATTACTGGCCTTGGGTCATTTTCCATTATGTATCTAAGAGTCTCTATGCCATCCATTTCTGGCATCTCTATATCAAGAGTAATAATATCTGGCTTTATAATTGGGATCTTTTTTATAGCAATACTTCCATTCGAAGCAAAGCCACAATATTCAAGATCTGGATCACTATTTATAATCTCTCTTAATACCTGTCTATATATAGGAGAATCATCAATTGTGAAAACCTTTATTTTCTTCTGCATATTTATAATTTGCCTTTTTATCTCATTAAGAATACTTTTTTGTTTTTCGACAATACTTATCTTTAAAATTATTCTCTCTTTTACAAAGTAATATTAATCTTCCATATGAAGATTTTAGCTGGGTAAATAAAAGCCCAATAAATTCTGGATAAGATAGTTCAAAATCTATTTTAAAGCCTTTTCAATTGCAGAAAGCATTCTTTCTGGCTTAAAAGGTTTAACTATAAAATCTTTTACACCAGCCTTTATAGCCTCAACAATTAATTGTTGTTGTCCCAATGCAGAACACATTATAATTCGAGCTGCTCTATCAATGTCAAATATCTTATGCATTGCCTCTAAACCATTCATATTTGGCATTGTGATATCCAATATAACAATATCGGGTCTTAATGTCTTGTATTTTTCTATTGCTTCAATTCCATCCGAAGCTTCACCTACTACCTCATATCCTTTTTCTTCAAGAATTTCTTTTTGAACCATTCTCATAAAAGATAAATCATCGGCTAAAAGTATTCTTACTCCCATGTCTCCTCCTAAAAATTATAAAAATCAATGGATATATGTATATTTTTAATATAATTTTAATCTTTAATTGTCAACAATTAAAGATAATTTAAATATTTTCGTGTAATTATTGACAATTAAAGTATAAAATTTTATAGTTGTCAATATTTTTTATAAAATTTTTCTATAAAGAGAAAAAATATATATATGTTTTTAACAACTTTTAACGATATAAAAAATGTCTGGTTTAATGATTCTCATATTACTGTTTTCTTTATTACTTTATTTTTTCTTCCCTTTTTTTTAGTTCTTTTTGTTAAAAATTTTTATAAAATCATATTTTTCAGAATAAAAGAATTTGTTAAAGTAGACTTTTTTAGTATAATAAAAGAATTCTATATTGAGATTATTTTTATATTTGTATTTTTTAGTTATATATTATCTATAGTGGGATTGTTTCAGTTTAAATTTACTGCAATTATAGATTCCATTGTTAGAGCAATTGGTGTAATATGTTATATATCTGGAATAATAATATTCTATCTTTTTAATAGAAGACACTCAGAAATACATATTTTAAATTTTTATAATAAAGGGTTTTATTCTGTGGTGAGGCATCCATATTATTCCATACTGCTACTGATATCTTTCTCTTTTTGTTTAAAATTTGTATCATTTCTTACTCTTTTGTTGACCATTATACTTTTAATCTCGATAGTTGTTAGAATAAAAATTATTGAAAAAGAGCTGGAGAAAAGAGAGAGTTTTTTTATTGATTATAAATATTCTGTGCCAATGCTTTTCCCATCTATAAAAAAAATATTTAAAAGTTTTTAGGCTATGTTTAGAGAAAATATTATAAAAAATGATAATTTTGAGATTTATAAAGAAAAGAAAAATGGCTTAACTTTATTCTCTATCAATAGTGTTAATAATAATAGCGTTAAAATAATCTCTAATTATGGCTCAAGTATAAAAGAGTTAATATTTAATAAAAATAATAAGCGTTATAGTATACTACCTTCTTTTGAAAATATAAGAGAATATAAAATAAAGCAAGCATATCTAAATTCTATTCTATTCCCCTTTCCAAATAGGATAAATGAGGGAAAATATGAATTTAATGGCATAAAATATACTCTTCCAAAAATGAATAAATTTGAACCTCATGCGATTCATGGATTAGTCTATAATAAAAAATTTATAGTATATAATTGTTCTATTTCAAATGAATGTGCTAAATTATCTTTTATATATAAATATGATGGTAAGATAAGGGGATATCCTTTTTTATACGATTTAATTGTTGAGTATAATTTATTCATTGAAAATAAGATTATCTGCAATTTTTTTATGATAAGTCGAGATAAAAATTTGCCAATTGGCTTTGGATTTCATCCATATTTCACTTTAAATAAAAAGATTGATCAATTATATCTTAAATTAGGAGATGTTATTAGATATGAACTTGATGATAAAAATATACCAACAGGCAATTATTTTGATTTTAAAGATTTTATAGAATACAAAAAGATAGATTCTCTCTCTTTTGATTCTGTTTTTAGAATAAAGTATGATGGATTAAAGATCTCTCTTTATGACAAAGAAGATGATATAAAGATTAATATATATGAAAATAATGGAGATAAACTAAAATATTTTCAAATTTACACCCCACCTAATAGAAATAGCATTGCAATAGAGCCTATGAGTTGCAATATAGATGTTTTTAATAACAAAGATGGTTTAAAGATTTTAAAAGAGAATGAAACTCTTAATATTTCAATTACAATAGAGTTACTATAAAAATTATTCTTATAATTTTGTTATATATCCAAAAAACTATAGTTTGTCAAAAATCAGCATTAAACAGAAGATATTAAAAATCTATTTTTTAAAAAGTCTTTTAAATTTTTTATAAAACTTGTAAAGGATTTTCTCAAAAAATTTGTGATTAATATATAGAAAATATTTTTTATTACTGGAGGTAAATAAAATGCTACAATTTGATTTTGTGATTAATGATAATTTATTTGGTAAGATTAAAATTTTAACAGAGAAAAATAATAAGGGGTTATCAGAAATAATAAGAGAGGTAATAAATACAATGCTACCTTTTTTAAAGAAAAAGCATTTAACAGAGGAAAGAAGAAAGAGAGACTATCCTTGTATAAATGCTACAAAAAGGGTAAGAGTATTTCTGGAAGAGAGGGTTTATAATGAATTAAAACAGATACACGATACTTTAAATACTTTTAGTATCGCTGTATTGGTAAGGGAGATATTAAAGTTGTATTTTGATCTTATAGAAAAGTATGGGTTTGATGGGTTTGAAAAGAGGCTTGAGAAGGTAAAAAATAAGATAGAGGATATGAGGGCAAGGAAAGTGAAATGGTATAAGGATAAGGATGAGAGGATTCATCCAGATATCCCCTTTTATATCGACCAGGAAGTATACTATTACCTTGTTTTTGGCACAGATTTTTGCTTAAAACAGATTCAATTTCTATAAAAACAGGCATTTTTTTTAAACGCATTCTTTTTTTATTACTCTTCACTAAAACCACTCTTAGCATAACTATGCTTTTAACAAATCACGATAGTTTAATTTTCTGACAAAATAAAATTCTTTTAATATAATTTTTTTATATTTTTTTACTCAAAATAGAGTAAAGATAGAACTAAACATTAATTGCAATGTTTTTCTTCTTAAATTTAGGAAGGTGGAATTTTAGCCTCATTATAAATCTTAAATATACTAAGACAATTGTCGTATAAATTATTTAAATAATAATACAACATTTAATTATTTATTTTGCTCTTTAATAAATTTTTCAATAGGAATCTCATTAATAAAAAAACCCTTTTGAATTGTTCTTCCATTTTTATCAACACCAAGTATTAAATTAGGGATAAATTTTTCTCTGTCAAGGGATCTTAATATATTTTCTCCTTTTAATGCATAATCTTCCTGTAAATAGTATTCTCTAAAATTTATCTTTAATACAATTTTAGTATCATAAATATCTTTTATCTTTGTTTTAATGAATATCTTATCCTCCTGTGGTTTTTCAAAAGAGATATCCTCTACGTGATAAAAACCATCCTCTTTTTGACTAAGAATATAATAAATAGGAAATCTTTTTTTCTTATTAAGTTCCTCTTTAGAATAATTTTTTATGGAAGGTAAGCTTGTAATAAATTCATTTTCAATATCAAAACTTAAATTAATGTATCTACCTTTCATAAAATCATAAGGATCATAAAGATTAGCTTTTAATCTTACTATTTTCTCAGATCCAAGTATTGTATTTGCATATAAAAGCATCAATATTATTATTAAAAATTGAAAAATTATAACAATAAAAAATAAAAATTTATTTAATTTCATTTTCTTTTACCCCTTTTTTAAAAATATATGAAAGTATTATGTTTACTATAAGAATGATAATACCACTAATAAAAAAGACAAGTGCTTTTATTAAAAGATTAACATCTAACTCAAAAAATCTTATAATGAATGTCAAAATCAAAAATATAGCAAAAATATTTATTATTGCAATTGATCTTTTTTTTACCCCAATGGCAAAAAAGTTTAAACACAAGAGTAGGATTATGATATTTATAATCCAGTTTATTAATAAGGGACTTATGCAATTATCAGTAAATTTTTTTATAAATGTTATCACAAATAATAAGAGTGGTAGTCCGATTATAAAATAATTAATTATAATTTTTTTTCTAATAAGATCAATAATAAATGCAATCTGACTGACAAAAGTGATAGATCCAAATAATATTAAATTTAATGTAGAGGGATTTTCTAAAAATTTATATTCTACTAAATATTTTGAAATATTAGAGAAAGAGAAGATAAAAAGAAAAACAGTAGAGAGGACTATTCCTATTATTTCAAGAAAAAAAAGATTGTTACTCTCTGTTTTTTTATTTTGGTAAAGACTAAAATAATATAACATAGAAAAGAAACCAGATACAAGAAATGTCCAGACAAAAGAATATCTCATTATTCCATATATTATTATTGGGAGTGGGAGAAGTAATATAATTAGTTCTGAAAAAACCGAGTTTTTTATTAGTAGATCTTTAAATACTGAGTATAAAATTATAAAACAAAAAAATATTGATAAAATAAAAATAAAATTTTCTATTTTTAAATGATTAGAATATGTAAAAAATGAAAGGAATAACGAAAAAAATCCATCTATTAGAGTAATTAAGTCAAAATCTGTTATGCTCTTTTTTTTATAAATATAGTATATAAATCCAACTATTGAAAAAACAAGTAACATAAGAAGAGAGATAAAATTTAAAATAATAATATTATTCCATTTTATAGGATTAATATCTTTTGAAAAAATGTAAAAGAATAAAATTGACAATGAAGATAAAATAAATATGCTCAAAGTGCTTAATATTTTTATTGATCTAAATATATTGAAATTTTCTTCTCCTAAAATTGAAACAATAAATATAAAAATAAAATAAGAGGATAATATTATGATAAAATAGTCCGGGATCTGAATAATTATTTTTAAAATAACGCCAGATGTTAACAAAAGTGCGACAATTGTCTTATTTAAATTTTTATTTATTAGATTATATATTGTTAATATAATAAAAGATAAAAGAGCAGATATTGTGATAATAAAACTCGAAATTTCATGGTTAATAATTTTAAAAGAATTTAGAATATATAATATTGGCAAAAGTAGTATAAAAAGAGAGGCTATTATGTTTAAAAGGCTAATCTCTTTTTTTGTAAAAAATTTAACATACATAAATATCAATGAGATAATAAACAGAAGAGTAACAACAGTATAATCAACAATTGTCCCATACATTATATAATCCATTCCTTTTTTAATAACACCTATATCTTTCCATACCCAGTTAAACATAAAGATAAATAAAAGAGCAATACTCCCAATAAAACCAGTCAATCTGAATGGAGTTTTAAAAATATTTTCTTCTCTGTTTTCATAAATATCCCCAATCATACGATAGATATAGATAATAAAACCATAGCCTAATATCCATATTCCAGTAAGTGTCTTTTCAAATGCAACTCCTAAACAAGAAAGAGAAACTATTATAAAAATATAGCCAAAAAATATTTTTTTAGAGTCAGATATCCCCTTTTTAAAAATCAATGGTATAATGCCTGCAAGTAAAGGATAAAATAATACTGCCTGTTGATTTTCGTATTGACTAAGCCATGTCCAGTTAATTAAAAGTATAGCATAAAAAATAGAGGTGCTAACAGATTGAAATATATATAAAATACCTAAAGTTGATAATAACCATATTAATAAAAATTGCGAAAGATCTCCAGTAGAAATTCTATATATTTGAGATATAAATGAAAATACCCCACCAAACATCAATGCCCAAAAAATTGATACACCTTCTGAAAATTGTTTAGAGTAGTTATTGTTTCTTATAATGATCTTATAGAAAGATAGCCCAGAAGGTATTAATAATAAAATAAAAGCAAATATTGTTTTTATCTCCCTTGGTATATGAGCCCAGTTAATGGCAATAAAAGTAATTATACCAATTGCTATAAAAATAGCTGCTATAATACTTAAAACTATTAATGCAAAAGCTCTATGACCTGTTTTTTCTTTTTTTATCATATCTGTTTTTATTTTTGGCTCCTCACTATTTTTTAGAATTTCATTATAATAAGAGGTTATTTTAATTTCTATATCTTCTGTAATCACCCCATCTTTTTTTAAAATTTTTATCTCATTTAAGATGAAATCAACAATATTTTTAGATAATTTCCTCATTGTTTGCCCCTTAAATAGTGGATTTTTCTACCTTTGTAAATCTTATAAATTATTCAGAAGATTCATTATTTAAAAGATCTGACTTCTATATGTTAGGCAAGTAAAATTAATTTTTTCTTACTAAATAATTTATTGTTACATTGGGTAAAAATTTTTAATTTTCTTAATATGAATTATATCTCAAAAAATAGGTTTTGTCAAAAAACAATAAAAAAATTTAAAATAAATTTTATTTTTCCGAATATTTTAATAAAGAAAAAAATGGAGGTAAAAAATGAAGTATTCTAAATTTCAATTAAGAGAGATTGAAATTATTAAAAGAGAGTATAAAGATATACTTGGAGATGATATTAAATTATTAGATGAAGAGGATGGTCTTGAAAAATTAAGTAAAATCTGTATGAGTAAATTAAAGAAAATTGATGTTTGATAATATTATTTTAAAAAAATATTTAACAAATGAAAAAAGGATATCTCATTCAATCTCAACAGCAATGTTTATGAAAAAATATGCTATTTTTTTTGATATTGATCCAGAGAAAGCATATTTTGCTGGATTATATCACGACATCGCAAAAGAGATGCCAATTGAAGATGTAATAAAATTAGCAAAAAATTTTAAGAATAGAGATATTTTTGAAATAAAATATTTTGATTTTAAAGTAAATAATCCGGTTTTATTACATGGGGTTGCTGCAGCAGAAATTTTAATAAAAGAATATAATATAACAGATAGAGAAATTTTAATTTCTATTTGTCAACATACAACAGGGGGAGTGAATTTACCCAGATTAGCACAATGGACATATTTAGCAGATTATTGTGAACCATTAAGAAAGTATTCAGATTCCATGAAAATAAGAAAGATAATTACAAAAGAAAAAAATTTTTATAAAGCATATTACTATTCTTACAACTATATATTATCTCATCTTTTAGATAAAAATAAATTAATATGTGCTGAGGCAATTGATGGCTATAATGAGGCACTCCAATTATATGAAAATTCTATTATATAACAGATAAATTTTAAAAAAGTTAGAATCTACAGATATCCCCCTATTTTTTATAAAATAATGTTAAAATTTTTGCTTGTATATTTTTAAATTTTTAGAATTTAAAAACCGATATTTAAAAAAAATTAAAATACAGAGAAAATAAGGATTTAAGGTGAAAAGAAAATTAAATATACTCTATTTTTTTCTATTCATATTTATACTTATCACTAATACAAGTATGAATAGAGCATTGCAAAAAGAGTATAGGTTGGTATATTTTAAATATGCTCCAGAAGATATTTTAATAAAAGTCTATCCTTTAAATTCTACAAATACAGAAGAAGAGAATACTGATTATATAATTTCTAAGATAGATAATAATAGTATAAATTTATTTCTTGTAAAAAAAGCCCCAAATGAAAGGGATTATATAAATTATAAATATAGGGTTGTATTTTACAAGCCACAAAAATTTAATGAAAGTGTTGTAAATATTCCAGTATATTCATTCCAGATATATTTTAAAGATGATGATGCGATTGTTAAATATGAACCTTTTAAAGCAGTTCCAAAAGAAATTAAGGAGAACAATCTTGAAAAGAAATTTGAAAAACACCCAACAACCAATATATATTTTATAAAAGACTATAACGGTGAGGATTTTCTATTATCAGAAAGAATGAGAAAGGTAAAATTTATTGGTAAAATAAAGAACGCAAATGGCACATATACACCGGTAAAACCAGAGTCAAATTTAAAAATCAAATTAATTAAAATCGATGAAGAGATTTCAGAAGATAATACTTCTGACATAAAAAAAGATTATATTGTAGAAGTGCCTTTATATCAGGATGTAACCTTAGGCCTTGTTGCTTATAGAATAGAGAGAATATCAGAATATACAAGATATGATATAAAGTCTATTTTAATTAATAATGTAGAATCTGATACAAAAATAATACATTTTGCAGAAATATGGAATAACATGTATGAGCAGGAACTTGTATTTCAGGATGATGGAAGTGTAATTGATTTTAATTTTGATCCAGGGTTGTATGATCTTGAATATATTATTGACAACAAATTGATTAAACAGAAAGATTCTCCTCTCTCTCTATCTTTAAAGCAATATGATAATAAAGATATAAAAATAAATCTGACAGCAAAAGATTTTGTAGTTAGATATTTAAAACATCCAACAGAGACAATAGAATATAAATCTTTATCTTACAAAAGAGCAAGTGATGTTATTAAAGAGATCAATCAAAAATATTCAGATTTTACAGAGATTACAGAGGATGGAGCTTTAAAAATAAAGCCTAATTTTAATCAGATATCATTTGCAATATTCTCAAATCCAACAAGAGCAAAGATAAAATATAAAAGACTTGAGCCAAGTTCTGAAAATTCAAATTATAAACAGGTAGAACTTGGGGAAACGCCAATATTTTTTGAGAAGTTTGATTATGGCAAGTATATTATTACAGCAACATGGTATGAAAAAGAGGATAATAAGATAAAAGAATATTTTGTAGAAAAAACAATAGAATTTTCAGAGCCCCCTTCAACAAAATTTCTTGAAGGAGTTAATTATCTAAGAAAAGGGGAGACAGAAATTCCTTATTTAATGTTTTATCTTCTTGGAAATGATAAAAAGATAAAAAATGTTACTGATGTTACAAGTGATTCAAAAGAAAAAGAAATTATCAGGGATGTATCATCTGATGATAAATTAAAAGAGAATAAAGATTTATATTCTGAAAACAAGAAAGATGTTACAAGTGATTCAAAAGAAAAAGAAATTATCAGGGATGTATCATCTGATGATAAATTAAAAGAGAATAATAAAAACAAAACAATAACAACAGATAAGACAAATGGAATAAATGATAAAGAAAAGAAGGAGGATATAAAATTAACAAAAAAAGCAAAAGAGGATTTAAAATATATTAAGAAGAGTAATAACGATCTTTTTTATATACAAATTGCGGCATTTCAAATAGGTGAAAAACCACTCTCATTTATAAATTATTATGGGGAAGTCTTTGCAAATGAATATAAGAAAATGTATAATAAAGATATAAAAAATTCTCTATTTTTAGCAAATAAGGTTGTAAATAAGAAGAATTATATTGTTATTGTATTTGGTTCTTTTAAGAAAATAGAGGATGCAAGAAAAGAAATATCTCTTGTTCATGATATTGTAAACGACGCATTTATTGTTAAAGAAAAATTATTAGAAAGTAAAAAATAGTGTTTTTCATTAAAATATCTTTTAGTAAAAGTCTATATCGAAAAGATTTTCTATTACCAGAATAAAATTATACTTGCCGTTTTAAACTCTAAAATTATAAATTATGATTAATAATTTTTAGAAATAAAAGTCTTTGCCAAATTTAAATATTTCTTGTTTAAAAAGTTAAGATTTAATTATTTAAATTGGTTATGAGGGTGTGATTTTATTTTTAAGCAGTGAAAAAGATAGAATTATCCTAAGGATAAGTTTTGAGTAAGAAAGATAGAATGGTCACACTTTAGAAAGATCATTAATTTTATAAGAATTTTATCTCTTTTAGGCAAAATTTTAAGTTGAATTTGAGTAAAAAGTAGTCGTTTGTGTCAGTTGAGCATGGGATATCTTGGCCTCTTTCCTCCTTCACAACACAAGCCTTTCTTGCCTTTAACCCTTCTATCTCATTTTTTAGTTCTTGTATCATATTCATAAATTTCTCTTCCCCATAAGTTTCAATACCTATAAAATATATCTCAAGTAGCTCCCTTATAAGAGTTGCAATACTAAATGAATTCAACTGGTCATGGACTAATTTCAACTCATTATATATCTCTTCTGGCAAAAACACCCTTATCTTTTCAGTGGCATTTATAAATTTATAATCCTTATCCCGCCTTTTTTCATAAAGGTGTTTTTTCCTTAAAATCGGAATCATCAATAAAATTATTTCCCTAACAATAACTGAAAGATCTTTATTTTTCTTTTCTTTCAAATATTTAATTTTATCAAATAGAGATTTATTCAATACAAAATCAAATTCCTTCATATTTAATCCTCCTCTTAAAAAAAATATTTCTATATATTAATCACAAAATTTTTGAGAAAATCCTTTACAACTTTTAGAAAAAAATTAAAAAAAATTTGCCTAAAAATAAAATTGCACCCGAGGTTATAATTAATCTAAAAAATTATATTGACTCTTAATATTTTTATTATTATATTAATAATAATATTTAATAAAATAAGGAGGGAAGAAGTAATTTTAATTAGTTAGAGGATCATAGGGGCATTGGATTTTTTAAACAAGGTTTGTATAAACCTTGATATTTTTTAATTTAAAGAGGTGAATTTTATGAGAAGAAAATTTAAAAAAGAATGGCTCCCCTATGATCCAAGTGAATTAATTAAGCTTGCGAGAGAACAGTATCCAGAAAAAGAATGGTTGATAGAAGAATTGAAAAAGTGCACTAAATACTTAAAAGAAAGCTCAATGTATTATTATTTTGTAGATCCAGATAGTGAGAGGTGGAAAGGTGGCTCAGTAACGTATGAATTCTACGATGAAAGAAGAGCAATATCACTTTTTATTGTTTTAGATATTTTAAAAGATAGAAGTGTGGGTGGTGTAGAATTTATTCCAGATGTAGATGAAGCGGTGTATATCCCGTTATTTTCTATTTGGAGTAGTGAAGATGGTAAAGCAGAAGTTGAAGTAAATGAAGATTATTTTGAATCAATCAAGAATTTTATGGAAGAAGAGGGTATAGAGAATGCCGAAGAAAGAGTTGAATATCTTAAAGAATCTGTAGTTGAAAAATTAGAGAAAGGGTTAAGCAATAATGAGAATAATGAGAATGATAAGAATGAAGAAAATGAAGAAGAAGAGTAGTAATTCTAAAAAGGCTGTCTAAATGGCAGCCTTTTTATTTTATTGAGGATCAGAGAATTAAAGTAGAAGCTTAAATTAATATTATTCAAGGAAGAATGTTAAATTTTAATTTTACAATTGTCCCTTTTTTTACTGCACTCTTAATATGAATATTTCCATTGTTTTTATTCATTATCTCTTTACAATTAAAGAGCCCAAGACCCATACCATTTTCTTTTGTAGAGTGAAAAGGTTTGAATAAAAAATTCTTAAGATATGCTGGTGGTATGCCATCCCCATTATCTTTTATTGTAATAATAAGATTATTATTTATAAGAGAATCATTTATTTTAACTACAATATTTTTAGAATATGAGGATTCAAGTGCATTATCAATGAGATTTACTATTAATTGTCTAAATTCATCTTCGGAAAATTGGATACTAATATCTTTATATTTAAATTTATATTCTATCTTCCTTTTTTTATAACGAGTCTTTATTATCTCTTCAATAAGAGTCATTGGTTTTATTAGAGAACTCGAATCAAAATTGAAATTATTTATTTTTTTTTCAATATTTTCTATTTTATTTAAAGATGTAGAAAAAAGATCGCATAGACTATAAAGAAATTGCTCTTTTTCAAAATTATTTTCAATATTTCTTACTGCCATTAACAATGGATTGGTTAAATTTTTTAAATCATGTAGTATTAAAGAATAAATTTTATTTTTGATTCTTCTACTCTCTTTTTCTTTATCTTTTTTAAAATTTATTAATGATTCAAGAGATAATGATATTAATAGAAAAATAAAATTAAGATGCATTATTTCACTATATGTAAAAATTTTGTCATTATTCTTATCAGTAATAGCAAAAAAACCATAATTTTTTTTGTGATGGAAAAATGGAAAAATCAATCTTATTCTGTTTTTCTTAAGTATGTTATAGTTATCTTCGCTTATTAATTTTATATGTTCGTATTCTAAAAATGGATTTAATTCAATTATATTTTCTTTTAAGAAAAAATTTTCTATTTTTTCAGAAATTTTTATTTCTCTTGATTTTTCATGATAAATATTTTTTTTCTTTTTAAACTTTTTACCAAAAAATAAAAGATCACTGGAAAATGTTAAATAGAGATAATTTCTTAAAAGTTTTATTTTAGAACTAAAAGAGTCCTCTTTTAAATATATTGGTAGAAATCTTAAAAATTCTTTTAATAATATCTGTTGTTTTAGTAATATTATATTGGTAAATTTATTCTTAAAAAAGAGATTCAATATAATATATATAAGTAAAGTTATAACAAATGCTATGGCACTGATTATTAACATATCGGAACTTTTGTTTGTTATATATAAAATTGAAAGAAAAATCATAAATAAAAAAGGGAAAATTAAATATTGTATACGAAAGAAAATATTGATATTAAAAAACCTAAAAAAATAGATAATAAAAAAAATAGCAATACCAGAGAGAGAAAGAAGGGTTGTAAAAAAGGCAATGCCTAAATTATAATTTTCTAATATAGCCTGAAGTATTACAAGAATTATAAAACCAGTCATAATTCCGGTTATTGTTATTAAAAAAAATAAATATGATTTTTTTAAATATTGATCATTTTTATTTTTCAGGTAGGCATAATAAGAAGCAATAATAACAGCAAAATGAAAGATTATTGAATAATATCCCATTATTTTAGTAAAAATACCCCATTTACCATAAAAACCATAATAAATAGGATGAATTGATTCTATTATTAAATTTGAATCAAGGAGTAAAATTTGTATGATAGTAATACTAATTCCAGAATACAATAAATAATAGTAAGATTTTATTTTTCTATTGATGAGGTATATTAATATCATCATAAAAGGAATTGAGGTAAACATCATTGTAGGAACCATTAATTTAATAGTTAGGGTTATAAATTCAAGAGATTTACTATTTTGAGATAAAACTTCTAATAAACTATATATACTTATACCAAGTAAATAAAGAGAAAAATTAATTTTAAGGTGGATATCTACTTTTTTTGATAATACTATAAAAATAATAATGCTATTAATAATAATTGTGCATATTGCTGGAATTGTGAAATAGTTTATACTGCGGATCATTTTTTTATCTCTAATCCTTTTGTTATTTCTTTTATTTTTGCTATTAATTCTTTTTTCTCTACTTTTTTACTTTTTATCTCTTCAATAAAAATCGGGAATAATTTCTTACAGGTATCAATTTTTTGTATTACCTTAGGTATTATTGATTTTACCATTTCTAATTTTTTTTCTTCTTTTTCTTTTTCATAAAATTTAAAATTTAAATAAAATAATTGATAAAAAATAAAAATAAAAGTAAGAATATTAATTAGTCCTTTAACTCTTTTTTTTTCTGATAGCCTAAATATAATTATTTCACTTTCATTTTCAATATTAAATTTATAATAGTATGTCTCATTATTTAATCTTGTTATAATATTTGACTTATTTATACTGTATTTTAAAAATTCTTTTTTTGAAATCTTTTTTTCTCCAAAATTTATGATCTCTATTTTTTTATCTTCTTTTATAAGAATAAAAGTTAGACTAAAAATGGGTAAAAAATTAGAAAGCCATAGCCATAATCTTTTTCTAATTTCAGAAGAGTTTTTTATGGATTTTAATATATTGATAAGTAAAGAAATTTCGTTGAATATTTTTAGTTCATCTTTATAAAGCAAAATAGCTAATTTCTCCTTTATATTTAAATACAGAGGTAATATAATAAGAATATTTATACTGGAAAATATAATAAGTTCCAAAAAATTCATAGTAAAAAAATTACACCATATATAAAGAAAAGTAATAAAAAGAAGAAGAAAAAATGAAAGTAAAGAGGTAAGAATAGATAAAAAGAATACTTTCTTTTTGATTATTTCAATACTGCCTATAATATTTTTTTTATTGAGTATATATACAGTAAAAAAAAGATAATATAATGAGATAGAATTAAGGCTAACTTTTGCAAAGGATATAAAATGAAAAAAGTTTTCTATATAAAAGAAAATAATAAAAACAGCAATAAAAAATATTAAAATTTTAATAGAATTATTTAATCTTATTTTTAAGAATTGATTATCTGTATTTAAATAATCTTTTATAATTAAAATAATGAAAAAGATAAAATAGAATAATAGATATAAACTAATAATAGGATTAACAAGAAAGCCATATTTTGATATATATCCTGTTTTACTTAACAGTATATCAACCGTAATACATTTTTTTCTGCAAAAAATTAGTAGGATTAAAATAAGGAGTATTATTATCCCATTTAGAATGTGTAAATATATAGGAATCTTATTTTCAATATAATAAAATACCAAAAAAATGAAAAAAATAAGAGATATAAAAAGTAATAAAATTTTAATATCTGTAAAAAGTATTATAAGGTCCTTAAAAAAAATTAAATCAAGAGACTGAGCAATTATCTCAGAAATAAGAGAAAAAATAAAAAATAAATAGCATAGACTAAAAACAGTTTTAAGCCTTGTTGATTTAATATGTTTTAATATTATAAAAAGATTTGTCAATAATACTAAAATATTGATTAACTCAAATAAAACAAAAAAGTTTAATTTCAATTAAATCCCTTTTTTGAAAGTTTATATTTTTTTACAAGATAATGCATCTGGTCCTTACTTAGTCCCAACCTTTTTGCTGCATTAAAATAGATCCAATTTGACTTTTCAAGAACATCGAGTAAAACCTCTTTTGTGTAAAGATCAATTCTTTCTTTTAGGGTAATATTTTTTTCTGGATAATTTATATTATTAAAAGAATTTACTTCTTCGCTTATATCTTCTATTATATTACCTTTACTAATAGCACAGCAGAGATATATGATATTTTCTAATTCTCTTATATTTCCCTTAAATTCCAAATTCAATAGTTTAGATAGAGCCTTTTTTGATATCCCCTTTATCTTCCCCTTATTCTGTTCATTATATTTTCTAATAAAATAATCGACAAGATATGGAATTTCCTCTTTTCTCTCTCGTAATGGTGGCACCTTTATTCTTACAGTATTAATTCTATAAAAAAGATCCTCTCTAAATTTATTCTCACTTATCAATTTTTCTATATTTTTATTTGTAGCACTTATTAATCTGAAAGAAACCTTTTTTGATTTTATGCTTCCTACTGGAGTAATACAACCATCAGCAAGAAC
>Ga0209204_1001017_pt1 | contig 28031 bp, 21 predicted proteins | sample AD_JPNMR2_MetaG_FD_184425 | JGI IMG/M metagenome (GOLD analysis project Ga0209204, IMG submission 184425) | Active sludge microbial communities of municipal wastewater-treating anaerobic digesters from Japan - AD_JPNMR2_MetaG (SPAdes) (version 2) | ecosystem: Engineered > Bioreactor > Anaerobic...
ACAAGTAAAGGTGATATGGAAAATCCAAATGTTGCTGGTCAGCCAGGTAGAACATTTTACTTAAAAATCTCAGGCAAATTTTAATTTTAGAAAAAGCAGGGACAATTCTTTTATTTGTCCCTGCTTTTTTATTTTTTACATTTGAAATTTACAAAGGCAAAATAATACTTAAAAAAATAACTTGTTAATTCAAATAAATAAAAAAAATGACATATTGCAAAAGCAGACAAACAAAAAGGCTATAATAAAAACCAAATGATTACGCGGATTGCACAGTTTATTAAAATTTATCTATTTAGTCTATTATTATTTGCTATTATCAAATTTTAATCTTTTAATGTTTTTCTTAATTCTAATATCAATTTGTTAAAAAATTTTTCTGTATTCATATTAAAAGTCAGATTGCAAATAAGTGTATTTCGATTTTTCGAAAAATCGAAATGTCAAATACATTCTTATTATTTTTTATTACAAGCAGTATTTAATGATTTTTATTTTACTGATTTTTTATTTGATATGACTGATTTGAGAGAATCTAAGTTATTAATTATTTTAAAAATTTTTTAAAAGAAAATTCACAACCACAATAATTTTGTCTGTAAAAATTATATTTTTTGCTTAATTCACATGCTTTTTTAAATCCATCATTTTTTTTAAAATTTGCAACTAAATAATTTATTTTTAATTCTTCTGCCAATCGTTTGCCTATTTCATTTAATACATTATGGTTTTTATGCGGGCTTATTGACATAGTAGTTGTGAATAAATTAAAATTTTCTTTCTTTGCAATTTGTGCTGTTTCACTTAATCTAATTTCAAAACATTTTTCACAACGTTTTCCCCCCTCTTTTTCATTTTCCAATCCTATTATTTTTTGTCGCCAATTAAAATAAGTATCATCTGATATTTTATATTTACAATTGTTTGAATTACAAAATTTTAAAAATTCTTCTTTTCGTTGTTTATATTCAGCTTCAGGATAAATATTAGGATTATAAAAAAATAAAGTTACATCATATTTTTCAGAAAGCAAAAAATAAATATAAGCAGAACACGGTGCGCAACAACTATGTAATAAAAGTTTTTCTTCTGCCATTTTTATCGAACTGTAATTTTATCTTTTATTCGTTCAAAAGTTGCTTCACCTATACCAGGCACATTCATTATTTCTTCTATTCTTCTAAATCGTCCATTTTCTTTACGATATTCAATTATTCGCTTTGCTGCTGATGGTCCTATTTTTGGTAATGTTGTTAATTCTTCTACTGTTGCATTATTTATGTTTATTTTATCACCTTTTTTTGATTTCTTCTTTTCTGATAAACCACTTGATTCTTTTATTTTTTCTTTTTTCTCTTTTTCTTTTTCAGCGCGGTCTTTTCGTTTAAGGTAATCTTCTTTCGTTAAGCCACCTCTTGTTACTGTTAAATATTTTGAAATTTGTTCAAATTTCTTTTGACCTATGCCCGGCACTTCTCTTAATTCTTCAACTGATTTAAATTTTTTATGTTCTTCTCTATATTTTATTATTTTTTTTGCTGTGCCCGGACCAATTCCCTCAACTTTTACTAAATCTTCCTCTGTTGCTAAATTTAAATTAATTTTTCCATCAGCAGTAATTGCTAATTTTTCTTTTAAAATTTTTTTATCAATTTTACCAAAAGTAATTTTATCTTTAAATTTTGCAATCTTCTTTTCACCAAGACCAGGTACTTTTGCTAAATCTTCAAAAGAAGCAAAAGGACCATTTTTTTCTCTAAATGCAATAATAGTTTCAGCTGTTGAAGGTCCTATACCTTTTAATTTTACAAGGTCATCAATTGTTGCTGTATTTATATTTATTCGAAGTTCATCTATTAATGCTTCTTTCTCTTCAGGAGTTAATGGTGTAATTGGCGAATAATTTAAGATAATAAATGTAGTATCAACTTCTTCTTCTTCTTTTGTTTGTTGAACTTCACTCTTACCATCTTTAATAATCTTTATCTCATATTTTTTAAGTTCTTCTCCTGGAATAAAAACAGAATTAATTATATATGCTAAAATTCCATTTATAATAATTAAAAAAATAATTAAAACTTTTTGTGAATTTTTAAATTTCATAAATTATATTTGCCAGCTAATTGTCCACAAGCAGCATTTATATCTTCGCCTTTACTTTTTCTTATTATAGTTCGTATTTTATTATTATTTAACAATTTATAAATTTCAAATAATCTTTCAGTTGTTACTTTTTTAAATTTCGTGTTATTGACTGAATTATAATTTATTAAATTTACTTTTGCATTTATTCCTGATGTTTTAATAAATTTAATTAATTTTTTTATTTCTTTATCTGATGAATTAACTCCTTCGATTAATAAATATTCAAAAGTAACTGGATTTTTATTTGATCTTTTAAAATATTGAATAATGCTATTTTTTAATTCAGATAAAGGATATTTTTTATTTATTGGCATTATACTACTTCTGATTTCATCATCAGCACTATTTAATGAAATAGCAAGTTTAAATTTATATTTTGCAAATTCTAAAATTTTAGGAACTATACCTGATGTTGAAATTGTTATACGATTATTTGCTAATTTAAAACCAATTTCAGAATGAAGTATCTCTGCAACTTTTATAACATTCTCAAAATTTAAAAATGGTTCTCCCATTCCCATAAATACCACATTTGAAATATTTTTATTTTCTTTTTTTAATTCTCTTTTAATCTGAATAACCTGTTCAATTATTTCTGATTGCAATAAATTTCTAATAAATTTTATTTTACCAGTAGCACAAAAAGCACATTTCATAGCACAACCAATTTGCGATGAAATGCATAATGTTAAGCGGTCTTTATCTGGTATTGACACACTTTCAATAAAATGATTATCATTAGTTTCAAATAAATATTTTTTTGTATTATCAAATGAAGTAAAAATTTTTTTTAATGAAAGAGAACCAATAAAAAAATTTTCTTTTAAATAATTTTTTAATTCATTATTTATATCAGTCATTTCATCAAATGAAGCAACACATTTTTCATATAGCCATCTAAATATTTGTTGACTCCTATATTTTTCTTTGCCTATTGTTTTAAATAAAACTTCTAATTCATTCAAAGTATAATTATATATGTCTTTTTTTTCCGACATATTATTTATTATAATTAATTAATACAATTTCACTTTCTAATAATTTCAAATTTTCAAAATATTTAATTGGAATATTTTTATTAACTTCTGAATTATTTAATGCGATTAAAAAATCAAAATAATCATTTATTCTAAAATTATTAAGCGAAAAAATTAAATCGCCATTTTTAATTTGTAATTTGTTATTTGCATTTATTACAATAAAGCCATTAACTGTTTTAAGTATATTAAAATCAGGATAAGGTGAATAAATATATTTATCATCTTTAATTTGATTAGAAATTATTGCTGTAATTAATTCTCTTATTTTTGATTCTTCTTTTTTAAAAATTAAATTAAGGTGAAAATCTTTATATGATTTAATGATTTCATCATCTCTATATTTCTTTTGTTTTATTTGTAAATTTATATATTTGAATAAATCATCATCTAAAAAATCTATTTCAATATTTTTAAAAATTTTTTCAGAAAAATTCCAATCATCAGAAGAATTATTAAAGAATAAGAGGTGATAAAAAAGTTCAAAATATAATTCTTTTTTTAATTCTTTTATATTAGTCGAAGAAATAAGATTAATTAGTCTCCTCATCTCAATTTTTAAATTTTTAATTTTATATAAATCGAGTTCAATCAATTTTATAAAATCTATATTTGAAGTTTCTGGATAATTATTTATAATTCTTTCAAAGAAAAAATTAAATAATTCATAATTATTTGTCTTATAAAAATAATATAATTTTAATTTCATAAAATTATCTTTAAGCAAATATTTATTTTCTTTCTCATAAGTTTTCAAAACTTCATTAATAAAATTAAAATATTTTATTTTATCTTTTTTCTCATTTATTTTTTTTGGTAATTCATCAAACGATAAAGAATGAATATGCAATTCACATATCAAAGAAAGATTAAAATAAAATTGATAAAAATTTTTTGAATTTAAAAAATTATTAAAAATATTATTTATTTCAGGAATAAATGATAATTTTAATTTTTCTGAAAGATTAAAAAAATATAATGAATTTGTTAAAATATAATTAATTAAAATTTTCTCTTTTTCCTCTTTTGATAAATCATTATTTAATTCATTATTAAAAGCATACTTTAAAAAATTATCATTTCCAATATAACTAATATCAACAATTAATAATGTATTTTCAGGAAAAGAAAGAAAAAATTTAAAATCATTAAATATAATAAAATAAGCACCTTTATCGTTGATAAGAGAAATATTTTCTTTTTTTATTTTATTTTTCAAGAGATAAATGTTTTGATAAAAAATTAAGTAATTAGATATTTTTGAACTATCATAATAAGATTCAAAAATAAAATTTCTTCTAATTGAATTAGAAAAAAAATTTAAGAAATCTGGAAAATTATAAGTAAAAATATTTATAAAGGAATTTATAATTATTTCATTATTATCTTTTTTTGGAAAAAATTTATAATTAATTTTTTTAGGTGCGCAAGCAAAAATAAAAAAAATAAAAAAAATAAAAATAAAAAAATTTTTTTTTATCATTTCAAAAAAGTAGATACAAAATTTTCAACATCCTCTCTAATCTTAATTCTAATAAATTCAATAAATTTATTTAAACTTTCTTCATCTTTAATAGTTTGAAAATAACCTTCAATAGGAATAGAAAAGCCACCTTTATAATTACGACCACCACCATAAGGTTTTAAGGTTTTTTTATCCACACCAAAAATTTCTTTTAAACAACTATTAACATCAAGTTTATCACTAATAGTCCTCAATGAACCATTTATTTGAATAGGAATTTTATCATTATTAACAATAACACCAAAAACAATAACAGTATTTATTCCATCAACTTTAAGAAGAAGTTCAGCAGCCTGTGGAATAGCATCACGATTATTTATTTTTACATATTTTACATCACTGACGACAAAATCTGTTCCAATTATCTTCATATTATTTATTGCTTCACCAAAACAAAGTAAAGTATCAAAAGAATATGTCTGATTTTCTATAATATTTAAAATATCATAATTTATCTTATTTACAATAAGCGAAGCAACCTTATAATCAAACTCCTTAAAATACAAACCTTTCGAAGCATCACTTCGCATTGCATAAATAATAGCAGTAAATAATTTAGAATTAAATTCTTTTGTATTTATTAGTTCTGGTAAAAAATCAATAATATAAGAAATTAATAAAGCAGCAGTTGATGAAGCATCAATAAAAATATCTTTATAATTAGCAGTAATTTTTTGTGCGTCAGGATGGTGGTCAATTATTCCATAAATTTTTTGATTCTTTAATTCATTTAATAAAGAAAAATTTTGAGTTCCATGCCCATCAACTAACCAAATGTTGTTGGCACTCTCTATTTTTTCAACTTTTATTAATTCTTCATCAAATCTAAAAATTTTTATCATTGCTAATGTTTCTTGATGACTGATAGGTAATGAATAAACAATTTTTGATTTGATATTTTTAAAAGAAAAAATTTTTTTTAAAAGAATAGAACTAACAATAGAATCAGGGTCAGGATAATCTGCTAATACAATAATTTGTTCATCTTTTAATTCTTGAAGTATTTTTATAAATTCATCTTTTATATAATTATTTCTTTCAAAAATCATTTTTGATTTTTAAGAGACTTCAAATAATTTGCAACAGGTTCTGGAACAAGACAATCTATTTTTCCATTTAGATTATATATTTCTTTAACTATATTAGAACTTAAATAAGCAAATTTTTCACTTGAAGCAATGAATAAAGTTTCAAATTCTGGATATAACTTTCTATTCATTAAAGCCATTTGAAATTCATATTCAAAATCACTTACTGCTCTTAAACCACGAACTACTACATTTGCTTTATTTGCTTTTACGAAATTAACTAATAAACCATCAAATTCTTTAACACAAACATTATTAAGATTTTTAACTACATCTTTAATTAATTGCACTCTAATTTTAGAATCAAGAAAAGATTTTTTATTTACATTTCTGACAACAGCAACAATAAGTTTGTCAAAAATTTTAGCAGCACGAATTATAATATCTAAATGACCATTAGTAATTGGATCAAAACTTCCAGGATAAATTGCTATTTTTTTCATAATATAATAATTATTAGTAATTAAGGTATTTTTTTATGATAAAATAAATTACTTTTTTTTTTTCGTCAAGTTAAATATTTTGTAAAAAATTTATTCAAATTTCTTAATTATTTTTTGCTTCTCATCACCTCGATTTTTCAATATTAAATTCGATTTTATTTATTGACAATTTACTGATAATTGCTATAATAAAAATATGGAAACAAAAAATAAAAATAATAATGAAATTAAAAGAAGTGATTTTGATTCTGGCTGGAAAGAAATGGTAGAAATATATTTTAAAGATGGAATGGAACTATTATATTCAGAATTAGATGAAATAATAGATTATAAAAGAGGCTACAAATTTATAGATAAAGAATTAGAAGAAATAACAGGCAAAAAAAAGAGCAAACGAAAAGTAGTAGATAAATTAGCAGAAATAAGATTAAAAAACGGCGAAGGGCATATAGTATATTTACATAGCGAATTTCAGCAAGGAAAAGAGAAAGAATTTACAAAGCGGATATACACTTATAATTCATTGATATTTAACAAATACAAGAAAAATACAATAAGTTTAGTGATATTAGGCGATAATGATAAGAAGTGGCGACCAGAAGAATACAAGGTGGAGTATCCGGGCTTTAAATTGTATTTTAAATATAAGTTAGTTAAGTTAATAGATTTTAAGGATCGTGAAGAAGAATTAAGAAAGAGTAAAAATCCATTTAGTAAAGTAATATTAAGTCATCTAAAAAGAATAGAAGCAGGGAATGATGTAGTAAAACAATTTAAGATAAAAAAAGAATTAGTGAAAGAATTATATGACATAGGATTAAAAAAAGAAGACATAAGAAATTTAGTAAAGTTTATAGATTGTATATTTCAATTACCAGATGAATTAGAAGAAGAATATATAGAAGAAATAAGAAAATATGAGGAGGTGAAGAAAATGCCATTAGTAATGACAGCAGAAGTATTAGGTTATAAAAAAGGAAAAGAAGAATGGTTTGAAAAAGGAATTGAAGAAGGAATTGAAAAAGGAATTAAAAAAGGAATCGAAAAAGGAAGAGAAAAAGGAAGAGAAGAAGGAATCGAAAAACAAAAAATAGAGACGATAAAACGAATGTATAAAAAGGGATATAAGATAGAAGATATTGCAGAGATAGTTGATGTAAGTGTAAATAAAATTTATAAGATAATAAAAAATGGCAAAAAAGAAAAAAAATAATTTTATAACAATTTTACAACAAGATAGATAAAAAAATAATGAGGTGAAGAAAATGCCATTAGTAATGACAGCAGAAGTATTAGGTTATAAAAAAGGAAAAGAAGAATGGTTTGAAAAAGGAATTGAAGAAGGAATTAAAAAAGGAATCGAAAAAGGAAGAGAAGAAGGAATCGAAAAACAAAAAATAGTGACGATAAAACGAATGTATAAAAAAGGATATAAGATAGAAGATATTGCAGAGATAGTTGATGTAAGTATAAAAGAGATTTGCAAGATAATAAAGAATGGACAAAAGAAAAAAATTAATTCAGTAAATTCAATTAAATGAATAAGTATGTAAAATATATTTCATACCTATTTTAAAAATAAAATTAAATTTTTCTTGACAAATATTTGTAAAAAAGATAAAAATAAATTCTTATAAAAAAGGCTTTTTATTAGTGATTAAAAGAAAGGATAATAATTTTTTTAAAAAAATATTTAAGAATAAATAGATATTAATTATATAAATATGAGTATAAAAATATATTATTCTTCTATAAAAAAACCAAAAAAATTTATCCTTTCTTTTCAATCTCTATAATTGTCTGGCTATTTTATTTATAATTAGTTGTTTTTAATATTTTAAAAAAGTAGATATATCAGAAAAGGAGGTGTCTGAAATAGAATTAGTAAGTATTATTATTGGGCTAATAGTAGGTTTAATTATTGGAATTGTTCTTAAATTTATTATTGACAACAAACGAATAAAAGGTGAACAAATAACATTCGAACAAAAGCGAGCTCAATTAGAAGAAGAATTATCAAAACGAAAAAAACAACTTGAACTTGAATATAAAGAAAAACAATTGACAATACGAAGTAAAGTAGAAGAAGAATTTAAGAACATCCGTGAAGAATTAAAAAATTTAGAAAACAGATTAACAAAGAAAGAAGATTTTTTAGAAACAAAAGAGAAGAAAGTAGAAGAAAAACAGCAAGAATTGCTAAAAAAAGAACAACAGTTGAATGAATTACAAAAAGAAGTAAGCGAATTAAAGGAAAAGGAAATAAAAGAGTTAGAAAAAATTTGTGGATTAACATCAGAAGAAGCCAGACAATTGCTAATTGATAATATGGTGAATGAAGCAAAGTATGAAGCAACAAAATTGATAAAAAAGATTGAAGAGGAAGCAAAAAAAGATTCAGAACGCCGCGCAAAAAGAATAATTGCTTTATCAACACAAAGAATAGCGGCTGATTATGTTCCTGAAATTACTATCTCTACTGTTGCATTACCAAGTGATGAAATGAAAGGAAGAATAATAGGTCGTGAAGGAAGAAATATAAAAGAGTTTGAGAAATGTGCAAAGGTTGATTTAATTATTGATGATACGCCAGAAGTAGTCACAATTGCAAGTTTTGACCCACTTCGTCGTGAAATAGCAAGAATAGCATTAGAAAAACTTATTCTCGATGGTAGAATTCATCCAGCACGAATTGAAGAAATAGTTTCAAAAACTGAAAAAGAAGTTGAAAAAATTATGCTTGAAACAGCTGAACAGGCAATCCTTGATTTAGGCATACCAAATGTTAAAGAAGAAATTGCAAGATTATTGGGTAAATTAAAATATCGCACAAGTTATGGTCAAAATGTTTTACAACATTCAATAGAAGTAGCAAAAATAGCAGGTTTAATGGCTGCTGAACTTGGTGCTAATGTTTTGATTGTAAAAAGAATGGGCTTATTACACGATATTGGTAAAGCAGTTGATTCAAGTGTTGAAGGTACACATACTTCAATTGGTGCTGAATTAGCAAAAAAAGCAGGTGAAAATGAATATGTTGTTAATGCAATTTTAGCACATCACGGTGATGTCGAATTTAAAACAGTTGAAAGTGTTTTAGTTGCAACTGCAGATGCTATCTCTGCTTCAAGACCTGGTGCAAGAAAAGAAAGTGTAGAAGCATATTTAAAGAGAATTGAACAAATCGAACAAATTTCAAATGCTTATGAAGGTGTAGAAAAATCTTATGCAATTCAGGCAGGTCGTGAAGTTAGGGTTATAGTAAAAAGTGAAAAAGTATCTGATGAAAAACTTGAAATTTTAGCGCGTGATATTGCAAAAGAAATTGAACAGAAAGTTGAATATCCTGGCATTATAAAAGTTACTGCAATAAGAGAAACAAGAATTGTTGAATACGCAAAATAATTTTTATACAGGTTATTCAGTTTTTTCCTGAATAACCTGTTTTTTATTTAATATAATGAATAATATTTTTAATGTTTTATGTATTGGTGATATTGTTGGTAAAGCGGGAAGAAAAGTATTAGATGAACTTTTGCCAAAAATAATTGAAGATTATAAGATAGATTATATTATTGCAAATGGTGAAAATTCTGCTGGTGGAACTGGTATTGTCCCAGATATTGCAAAAGAATTATTTCAAAAAAAAATAAATGTTATTACAACAGGTAATCATATATGGAACAAAAAAGAAATAATAGATTATATTAATAATCAACCAAGAATAATCAGACCAGCAAATTTACAGCCTGATATTCCGGGGAAAGGTTTTTTTGAAGAAGATATTTTAATAAATAATTCTTCTTATAAAATTATTGTTATAAATTTAATTGGTAGAATATTTATGAATCCTGCTAATTGTCCTTTTCATGAATTTGAAAAAATTTATTCAAAATTTATTTCTATTAAAAATAAAATAATTATTGTTGATTTTCATGCAGAAGCCACATCAGAAAAAACTGCAGCTGCTTTTTTTGCTGATGGCAAAGTATCAGTCTTTTTTGGAACTCATACACATATTCAAACCGCAGATGCAAGAATACTTGAAAAAGGAACTGGTTATATTACTGATATTGGTATGTGTGGCTCAGAAAATTCTGTTATTGGTGTTTGTAAAGAAATAATTATAAATAAATTTTTAACTGGCTTACCTGCTAAAAATGAAGTTTCACTTGCTGAGCCACTTATGTTTAATGGTGTGGTTTTTACCATTTCACTTGATAATTTTAAATGTTCAGCAGTTAAGCCATTATATTTATATTTATAAATGAATAATAAAATTTTATCTACAAAAGAGTTAGTTGATAAAATTTTAAGCAATGTTATTTTAGATGTCCAGAAATTAAATCATTTTAATATTTTTCCAAAATTAGATGTTGTTCTTGTTGGAAATGATTTTGCCTCTTTTTCATATATTAAACAAAAAAGAAAAACCTGTGAAAAATGTAATATTTCATTTGAATTACATCATTTGTCAGAAAAAATAAATGAAACAGAAATAATCTCTTTAATCGAAAAATTAAATAACACAAAAGAGACAACAGGCATTTTAATACAATTACCATTACCATCTCATTTGAATACAAATAATATAATAAAATCAATATTACCACAAAAAGATGTTGATGGTTTTCATTTTATAAATGCTGGCAAATTATTTTTTAATACTGATTCTTTATTACCTTGCACTCCTTATGGAATTATGCAATTGTTTAAATTTTATAATATTGAAATCAAAGGAAAAACAATTGTTATTATAGGAAATAGTAATATTGTAGGCAAACCACTTGCTTTAATGTGTATAAATGAAAATGCTACTGTAATAAGTTGTAATAAATTTACTGAAAATTTAGCAAATTATACAATACTTGCTGATATTTTAGTTTCTGCAACTGGTAAAGTTAATTTAATAAATTCAAATATGATTAAAGATAATGTAATAATAATTGATGTTGGTTGTTGTCAGTTTTTTGATGATAATAATAAAGTCTATAAAATTAAAGGTGATGTTGATTTTGATGATGTAATTAATAAAGTTAAATATATAACGCCAGTGCCTGGTGGTGTTGGTCCGCTCACTGTTGCTGCTTTAATGCAAAATATTGTAAAAGCCTGTTTTTTACAATATCCTGATATTTTCTCAACTGATTTTTTTTCTTAAAAATATTTATATTTTTATTTCTTTTTTATTAAAGCTTTTTTCAAAATATTCCGATTATAATAGTAGAGATATAAATAAAAAAAGTGAGTAAAAAATGAATAATATTTATGTTGATAGTTTATTATCAAATATTGATTATTATAAAATAAACAAGAATGATTCAAATGTATTACAGAGAAATTCGTCAAATATTGAAAATAATGAAGATATAATTTATTTTGATAAAGTTGAAATCTCAGATAAAGGGCGTGTTTTTGTGAAAGCAAAAAAAATTGTTGAAGATTCAAACAATATTATAAGAGAAGAATTAGTCAAGAGATTTAAAGAACAAATCGAAAAACAACTTTACTTTACAGAAGAGACAGCAGAATTATTAGCAGAAAAAATAGTTAATGGTTGGCGTAGTTGGAATTAATAAATAAATGTTGTTAACTATCTGTCCTCTTTGTAAAGTAAAGTCATTAATGGGGAGAAAATTCTAAAAAAAATTTTTAAAGTGATATTTGTAATAATCAATTTTTTATTTTACTAAATCTTTTAAATATTCACTAATTGATTTTGCTTTCATTATTGATGTTCCAATTAATGCACCATTTATTTTATTTTCTTTTAATCTCTTAATTTGTTCATTATTATTTATTCCACTTTCACTGATTATATAAATTCCATTACCTTGTTTTTTTATATATTCATTTAATTTAAATGTTGTATTTAGATTTACTTTAAATGTTTTTAAGTTCCTATTATTTATTCCTATTATTTTTGGTTTTATTATTGACAATACTTTATCAATTTCGCGTTTATTATGAACTTCTACTATTACATCTATATTTAAAGTTTTGGATAAATTATAAAAATCAAACAATTGATTTTTATCAAGAATTGAAGCAATAAGTAAAATTACATCTGCACCAATAAATTTCGATTCATAAATCTGTTTTTCATCTATTATAAAATCTTTTCTTAAAAGTGGTTTTTTAATATTTTTTCTTGCTATTTCAAAATATTTAATTGAACCACCAAAGTATTTTTCATCAGTTAAAATTGAGACTACTGATATTTCTTTTGAGTTTTTATAGATTTCAACTATTTCTTCTATTTTAAAATTATTTCGTATTATTTTTGCCGATGGTGATTTCTTTTTAATTTCGCCAATTATACAAAATTCTTTTTGTTTTAATACTTTTATTAATGAATAATTTATTGGCGTTATTTTTATATTCCTTATGATATTCTCAAAATATTTTTTATTTCGCTTTATATAATTTCGTTTATAATTCACTATTTCATTCAGTATATTATCCATAATTAAGTGAATAATAGTAAATAAAAAAAAAATTTAGTCAATAAAAAATTTTATTTTTTAAATAATGGAATTAAAAATAAGTATAAATAAACTCAATATCAAATTCGCCTTTTTTTAAATATATACCTTTGAATATTTGATTTGCTTTATAGATTTTTACTTCTTTATTATTTATCTTGCATTTCCAATTTTTATGATAAAAATCACTATAAATAAGTATGCCATCATCTTCTTTTTTTATTCTTAATTTTACTCTATCAGGCTGATATTTAATTATATTAATTCTATCTTTTTCTTCACTCGCTTTTATTTCATATTTTATATCAAATTCTTTAATATAAACATAGTGCTTAAAATCAAAATTAGTAGTAAATAAAAAATCAGATGAATCTGAAATTACATTATTTGCTGTCCAAAAAAGACCTTGAAAATTTTTATTTAAAAATAAATATTGGTTGTAATCCTGGTTATATAAAATTAGTTCAAAATTTTTATTATCTATTAATTTATTTGAAATTATATATTTTATTCCAAGTGTATTTATTATTGGTAAATTTACATCTGGTTCATAACATATTCCATCATCAGGAACTTTATTCTTTTGAAGTTCGATTTTATCAAAAAACATCTTGGTTTCTGTAATTATCATTGGATTATAACCTTTTACAGAATGCTTTCTTATCAGTAAATTCTGGTTTTTATCAAAATAACTATCTGAATTTAATAATGATAAAACTCTAAATAATTCGTTATCTGCTTTTATGTAATTTAATATACTTTCACATTCTTCTGAATCAAAACTTTTTACATAATTTATAAAACGATAATTAAAACTATTTAAATCAAATAAATTAAAAATAATCAGTGCAATAATTAAATACCTGATATTTTTTACTAAAGCAAATAAGATAAATAATAGAATAAATTTAATCGATAAAACAATTATTAAATTTATTATTCGATTAAAATGCAAAATATAAAAAGAAAATTTTTCATAAGATATTTTTTTTAATTTTGCTATATATTCGAATGATTTTATTATAATTGTTTCATTATAGATAATAATAATTGCTTGAAAAATTAACAAAATAATAATTAAAAAAATTAAAACATTTTTTATTCTTTTTAAAAACATTTTTGTTTCTGCATAAATAAATAATTTATTTACCAAAAAGCCAGAAAGCAAAGAAATCAAAATTGTGTAAATATACAATATTCTTGAAGGTTCCCGAAAAAATCTAAATGGAAAAATAATAAAAGAAAAAAAAGCATAAAAAGGCGTATAATTACCAAATGCCATGAAAATGACAAAAATAATGCCAATAACAATAAATAAAATTTTTTTTGATTTTAAATAAGTAAAAGAAATAATAAAAAAGAAAAAAGAAATAATCCCGGTAAATTCATAAATAGTATAATTTGAATGAAGTGATTTAAAATATTTACCAATAAAATTATTATTAATAATATTACCAAAAAAATCAGGTAATAAAGCAGTGATAAAATGCAAAGGATAAATAGAATTATAAATAAAACTTGAAGTTGAAGTTCGCGTATATAATTTAATATTTTTTAGAATTGGATAATATTGAATTAAACTTATTAAAAAAGAAAAAATAAAAAACAACAAAAAAAGAATTAAAAAATTTTTTTTAGAATTTTTTGATTTACATAAAAACAAAATAAAAAAAGGAAATAAAATAAGATAATTATAAAAAATAAATTGTGGATGACCAGAAAGTAAATGTAATAAATTAGCAATAGCAAAATAGAAAAGATATTTTATTTTTTTAGTTTCATAAAAAGAAAAAAGAGTAAAAAGCAAAATAGGTAAATAGGTCATTGCATTTAATACTGTTGGATTATCAATATTATCAATAAAAAAATTTGAAAATAATAAAGTTGTTAGAGAAAAAATAACAACAAAATAATTTTTAAAAATTTTATAAAAAAATAAGAAATAAAAAATTGCTAAAATGATAAAATGTAATTGTGTCTTTATTTCAAATGCTAATTCAAAAGGAAAAATAAAGAATAAAATATTTATTGGATAAAAATGATTTATCTGTGGATTATTTATAAATGGTTCTCCACAAAAATTAAATGGATTCCATAAAGCAAATGATTTATAAGTTTCAATATGTTTTATATAATAAGAAAGCCAGGGTTTAAACATTGTTGCATAATCCCAGCTGAAAATATATAAATGTTCAGGGTCTTTATTAAAGTTCAAAAAGATTAAAATAAAAATAATAATTGCAATTATGTATTTTTGATTATTCATAAAAACCACTTAAAGAAATACCAGCCCAATAAACAGGATGTGGATATAATGATTTGACATATAATTGAGCATTTCTTAAACTTTCGATTTTATTAAAATAAGAATAATTTCTATAAAAATGTTTCATAAATAAAGAAGTAGCTAAATCATCAACACGCCAGAGAGTAGAGACAATTGATTTTGTGCCAGCATAAAAAAATGCACGATTTAATCCAATTATTTCATCACCACCTGCAATTTTACCTAATCCAGATTGACAGGCACTTAAAGTAACCAAATCCGCTTTAAGTTCTAAATTAAATACATCTAATGCTTTTAAATCACCATCATATAAATCATCTGGTGTTAATTTCAATGCAGAAAATAATGGATTTATTGAATTAAATTCGCCGTGTGAAGCTATATGAATAACATTATATTTTGAAATATTTTTTACAACCGAACTAATTTTTGCTTCTGTATCAAGTAAAATATCTATCTCTGGAAATTCCCATTTTATTGATATTGCTTCAAGCCTTGCTAATGGCAATTCGTAATTTAAATCACCTAAATCAGGATTTCCTATTGATAATATTTTTAATCTTGTTTTCTCTTTTTTCTTTGGTTCACTAAAAACATATTTTGTTAAGGATAATGATGATAAATAAAATAAAGGATATTTATCAATCAAATAATTTTTTCCATCATTAAGAGAAGCAAAAGAAAGATAATGTAATTTATTATGTGGAATTATACAAATGTATTTTGTATTAGTTAAATATTTTTCGATTGGCAAAATAAGTATCTTATAAAGTTCCTGTGATAAATCTTCAATATATGTAATTTTTTGAATTCTGTTATTATATTGAATAATTAAATTATCTAAATATTCACCTTTTATTTTTGCTTGTTCAAATTTTATATCATTTTTATTTATTATCCAGATGTATAGCCAATCTGCATTATAATAATACTCTATAAAATTTATTTCAGATTGTAATGATTGTTGTATTTCTTTTAATGGCTGAACAGATACAGTTACAAGTGATTCTAATTCAGGATTATTTATTTTCATTTTTAATAATACTTCAGAATTTTCAATTGATAATTTCTCAATCTGCTTATTTAATTCTTTCTTTTTATTTTCTTCTTTTTCATTTGCTAATTTACTTAATAAAACATCAATTTGTTTTTTATTTTCTAATAATTTTTTATACAATTTATTTGCTTCTTCTGATTTAAATTTGATTTTATGATTGCCTAATAAATCAATCAAACTCCGTGATTTTCCTCGTTCTAAATAATAATGTGCTTTTTCAATATTTTTTATTTCAATTAATAAACTAATGATTTTATCATAAACATCATCTTTATTAATGATAAAAGAATTTTTTAATTCTTCTATTTTTAATGCAGTTCGCATTTTTTCTATTACATCAATTGATTTTTCTAAATAAGTAAGTGCTATTTCTTTATCATTATTAATAAAGCAAATGCCTTTACCAAATAAAGCACGCCATTCAACTTCCTGTAAATTATGCTTTTTTGCTATCTCTAATGTTTTATCAAACCAGTCTAATGCTAATTTTGTATCATTTAATTTAGTATATAAATTACCTAATTCAAGCATTGTTTTTGCTAAATTAACATAATCATTTATTTTTGAACTATAATCATAAGCAGTAAATAAATATTCATTTGCTTTTTTCAAATCATTTAATAACAAATAAGTTATACCTAAATTTCGATAATCATAACCAAGAGCCCATTTTGACATTAAATTCTTATCAATTTCTATTGCTTTATTAAAATAATCTATTGCTTCATTGTAATTTTTCTGACTTCGATAAACTAATCCTAAATTATTATATGTTGATGCCACATCATTATAAAATTTTAATTTTGATGATAATAATAAAGAATTCTCTAAATAATAAATTGACTTTTCAAAATTATTTAATGTCCAATAAATTAAGCCAATTGTATTATAAATAATATATTCTAATTGTTCATTTTTATTTTTTTTACAAATATCAAGCGCCTTAAAAGCATATTCTATTGCTTGTTTATAATCTCCTTCATACCAATATGTATTTGCTATATTTAATAATAATTCTGCTTCTATATCTTTATCATTTATTTTTTTATTTATTTTAATTGCTTCATTATATATCGTTCTTGCTTCTTCTAAACCAATTATTCTTTCCTTCACTAAACCAATATAAATAAGTGTCTGACATAATAATTTATCATCAGATTTGACGAGGTCTTTTGCTTTTTCAAAATAATCAAGAGCAGTTAAATAATCATTTAATCTTAAATAATAAATTCGACCTAAACGAATATACTGTGCAAATAATGCTTCCTGTGATTTATCTTCATTTATTGTTTTATTTAAAAAAGTAATTGCCTCATTATAATTTCCTTTAAATTCCTGACTTTTTGATAATTCGACTAATGCTTTGATTTTAAAATTAGGATTTTTTTCAAAACCAATCAGGGCTTTATTAAAATAAAAAATAGAAGAATCATAATTTTCAGCAAGTGAATAAAAAATACCTAAATTATAAATTTCATTATAATAATTTTCATCATTTTTATTTAGTAAATTTAATAAATGGTTTTGGTAATAAATTGCTTTATTATAATCTTCTGATTTATATGAACAATTTACTGCTAATTTAAAGTATTTTATTTTTTCCTCATTTGAAAAATTAAGAATATTATCTAAATACAAAATCTTTTCTGTATTTAATAATGCTTTTCCAAAAGCATTGTTTCTATAATTTTCTGTTGCTTCTAAAATTAAATCATTTATTTTTTCCTGTGCTATTTCTTTAATTTCATCTTCATTAAAACCATTAGCACCAAATATTATTATTTTTTTCTCTGTTAATAATTTATTTCTTTCATTTATATTATCTATATTACCAAAGATAATATTAGAAAAATTTGAAAAGAAAAATTCATTTAAAAAACTATAAACTAAATCAATATTTTTAAAATCAAAATCAGAAGTGTTTAATATCAGATAATTAATATTATTTTCAACTATTCGCTTAATTAAATCAAAACAAAAATAATTTTCATTGTTTATATAAAATTTTGTTTTATTCAAATTATTTGTATTTATTTCTAAATTTGTAATTATTTTTAAAATATCATAATTTACTAAATCAGTAAAATTATCATCATTTATTTCTTTTTTCTGAATTAAATAAATAGTTTGAGTTTCTTTTGATCTTATGAATGCGCTAATTGATGGAATATGAATAAAATCATATTTATAATCATCAAAATTATTTGTGTGAAATAAAAGCAAATAATTATTTGCATTATTTGCCTTATCTATTTCATTTTCAATTATTATTTCTGATTGATTTATTTTTATTATAAAAATTTTTTTAGCATTAATCACAATAAAAATATTTTCATTTTCTCTTAATAAACTTTGTAAGTAATAAATATCTTCTTCTGTAAGGAACTGGATATTTGCTAAATCTTTTTTAAAATATATTGCATTTAATAAAAGATGATAATTATTTATTATTTTTACAATGCTAATCAAATCATTGTTATTTAAATGCTCATTTATCAAATCAATAAAAAATGCTTTAATTAAATCTTTATTTAAAAAATTATAATCAGAATATTTAGAGACAAGTTTTATAAAATTAAAAAATTCCTCTTCTGCATTTTTGTAATCTTTTTCTTGCCAGTATTTATACCATTTTAAAAATATATTTTCTTTTAATTTATTTTCTTTAAGCAATGATAAATTTATTTTATTTATTTCATAAAATATTTTTAATAGTTCATCTTTTTTTGGATAACTATTTAATTGTTCATCTAAATATTTTAAATACTTGATAAAATTGTTATATTTACTAGTAACATCTAAATATTTTTGATAATCTTCAAAAGTATCATTTATAATTTCTAAATTTTGTAAATTATTTAAATAATATTTATAACAAAGAGCAGAGTATGAATTTAAAACAAGAAAATCATAGTAAATATTTTTTGTAGTAATAAATTTATAAGTGTTTATAAATTTATCTAAATGATTTGAAACATCAATTTTATCAATAAGTTGATTTATTAAATAAGCATAATTAACAAGATTAACATAAATACCAATATTATCATTTAATTGAATAGCAAGTTCATTTGCTACATTTAATATATTCAATGCTTCATTTATTTTTTGTATTTCAAGGTATTTTACAGACAAATTATTTAAAAGGATTAATTTTTCAATTGCAATAGCAGGCTGTTTTTTAGCATCAAATTTTTCAGGTATTAATTTTAATCTATTTAATAAAATATTTATTGTTTGATTATCATCATTAAATAAAGAAAATAATTTAAAACCAATAGTAAAAATAAATTTATTTTCAGTTAGTTTATCAAAAGCTCCGCCTGTTGAAGTGCTTTGATTTGAAAGATTGAAACTAATATTAAGCAAACCTTCTTTTTCTTTTTCAACCTGCTTATAAACAGCATTAAAATTATTCAACACATCTTCATATAATTTTATCAAATTCTTTTTATTTTTATATTGTTCAATTTTTGTTTCATTATTTTTTTCAGAAAAATAATTAACATAGAAAAATAATTTATTTCTTAATAAATAATGTTTTCTTAAATCATTTGCTTTTTTTAATTCTTTATTTATAACTAAATCATAAGTTTTTAATGTATCTTCATATTTGTTCATTGTATAATAAATTAAAGATAATCTTTGTAATAATTCAATTTTTTTATCATCACTTTTTATAAGTTCAATTGCTTTATGTAAAAAAGGTTCTGCTTTTTCAGAATAACCTAAATAATAAGCAGAATTAGCAATTCGTTCGTAAAATATAGCTTCACGCTCAGAATCAAAATATTCAAGAGGTAATAAATTTAATAAATCTAAACGAGCAGAAAAAAATCGAAATGCAAATTCATAATTTTTCAAATAATAATAAGCATTACCAATATTTAAAAACAATTCTGATTTAGTTTTAACATCATCTTTTTCCAGAAGATTTAAAGCAATTTTATAATTAGCAATAGCATCTTCTAATTTACTAACTTCATTAAATACCATTTCAGCCTGTTCATATAACCAACCTTTCAGCATATAAATAAATGGATTATTATTTGTATATTTTAATGCTTTATTCAAATAAGATAATGCAGTTTTGTAATTGAAATCATTTTTATAAGTAATTAGCAAAGCATAACCATAATAAAATGCTGAATTTGTTGGATTATCTTTTATTTTTTGTTCATAGTATTTTTCTAATTCATTTATTTTATTTAATAACACACCAATTTTAACAAATTCACGATGTGCTTTAATATAAGAAGAATCAAATTCAATTAATTGAAAAAAAGTTTTATATGATTTTTCAAAATCTTTAATAAAATATTCAAATTCGCCTTTTTTAAATTGTTTTTCAAGATATTTATTTTTTGCTAATGAATATTTCTCTTTATTCTGATAACCTTTATTTAATGCTGTTTGATAATAATCAAAACTTAATTTGTAATTACTTTCCTGAAAATAAATATCACCAAGTAAAATTAAAGCATCAACAATATAATTATTATAATCAGTGAAATCATTTAAAATAATTTCAAGATTTCTTTTAGCAATAAAATTTTCATTTATATCAAAAGAAAGTTTAGCACTTTCAAAAAGACAATTTATAGAAAGTAATGGAATATTTTTATATTGATTTGATAATTCAATTAAATAATTTATAATATCGATTTTTTTTATAAATCTTTTTTCTTTTTTAAAGAAGTCAATTAAATCATTTAAAGCATAATCAATATATGGTTTTTCAGTTGGATAATTATTTATAAAACTAATAAGTATATTTTTATAATTATTATTGTCTTTTAATTTTTTAAAAATAAATGATTTTTTATATTGAATTTTTGCTTTGATTTTATTATCAGAAATAGAATAAAAAATGTCATCGTAAATTTTTATTGCTTCAGAAAATTTTTCAGAATTATAAAATGCATCAGCAAGAGTTTCTTTCAATTTTATTTGAATTTCTGTATCCTGATAAATTTTAATTTTTTCTTCTAATTCTTTTATGAAGTTTTTTGTTATATTTTCTTTTTCAAAATTTGATTTATTCTTGATAGAAAAATAATAATTTATCTCATCAAAATAAATTTTAACTAAATCAAAATTTTTAATGTTATAGTTATTTATATAAAAATTTTCATTTAATATTTCATTAAATTTTTCAAAATCATAAACAAACGAAAAATAAGAAAAAATTTGAGAAATAATTTTCTTTTTATATTCATCAGAAAAATTTCTATAATTTTCTGATAAATAATTTGAAATAATAATAATTTTATTTTCATCAGAAATTTCTTTTAAAGAAATTAAATTTACTAAATCTAAAAATTTAAGATTATTAATAAACTCAAAAAAATTATTAATATTTTCAATTTTAAAAATATCATAATTATTATTTGATGAATTTAGTGAAGAAATAAAATACAATGAATTATTATAATAAATAGGATTTAATAAATTAAAATTAGAAGGCGTAATTTGTGAAATAAAAACTTTTTTCTCTTTTTGCCATAAAGCAAAATTAAGACGAAATAAGATAGATTGATTATTTAAGATTTTAGAAAAGTATAAAAATTTTTTATCATCATCAAAAAAAGGATTTTGCAATCTATAATTAGAAGAAATAATAGTATCAGATTTTCCTGAATTTAAGTCAAAAAATTCAAGAACCCATAAATCATTAGATTTTGTAATAAAAATAATAGAGTTTTCAAAAACAGTAAAATCAAAAATATTTTTTTCAATTATTTTTTTCTTTTGTAAGTCAGGATAAGTTAATAAAACAAGAGCATTTAATTTACCAGACAAATCAGTTTCAATATATAATATTCTTTTACCATCATTAGAAATAAAAGGTTTTTTATCTTCTGTTTTTGCATCAGTTAAAATTTTTTTTTCAATAATTTCATAATTATCAGATAAACGAATTAATTCGATATTACCACGAACATCATCTTTATTAGAAGTATAAACAATAATATTTTCTTTTTCTGAATATGATGGTTCAGTTTTATCAGAAAAATCAGTATTAAATAATTGTTTTGTTATTGTTCCACCATCTTTTTCTTCATATTGTAAATAAATATTAAAATAACCTGTTTGATTATTTGTAAAAATTTTTAATTTTTCTTTTTTAGCAACAATAATATGTTGTTCATTATCAGGCGAAGCAATAAATAATTTAGTTAGATTTTGTGGCGAAATAATTTCTGAATAAATAGGTAAAAATAAAAAAATAAAAAAAAAAGATAAAAAATTTGTTTTCATTTTTTGTTTTTTAAAATATCAAAAATATAATTATAAAAAAAAATAATTAGTTTATGTTTGTCAATAGGTTTTATATTCTTTTTTTTCTGTATTTTTTGAATCTCTTCAGATAATTCAATAATAATTTTTGTATTTCTATCATCTTCAGTAATTTCATCAAATCTTTTAATTATACCTCTATTTAAAATTTGTTTTCCTTTTGTGGCTCTTTTATCTGTTTTTGAATACAATTTATAAAGTTTATATTTATCAGGCAAAATTCGAATTTGTTTGATTAAACTATTTATTTTATAATTTTGAATAATGAATTCTGCTTCTTCAAATTTTAAAACATTATATATTAAATTAAGTAAAATAGAAGAATAAACTTTTTTTTCTTCAATAGGAACATTCATCATACTAAAAATATCATCTTTTTTCATAGTTTAAAACAGAGAAAGAATATTTAAAATATCATTTTTAGATAAATCATATTTTTTAACAAGAGAATTAAAACAAGAAAACTCAAAATAAATAGAGAACCATTGATTAGGTATAAAAATATCATTATAATCAGCATCGCCAATTAAAAGGCAATCATCATCAGGTAAATTTTCAATATTTAAAAGAATATTTTTTATATCGTTTATTTTGGATGGTTCGATTTCATAGATTTTATTTTTATCATCTGCAAAAATTTTGTTAGAAAATACATAATCAATTCTCAATCTTTCTTTAAGTTCATTAGTGAAAATATCAAAAGCATTAGTAACGAGTGCAATTTGACAACCAGCATTTTTTAATTCAAAAATAACTTCTTCTGTTTCTTCAGGAATTTTAAAATTTTTTATTAATTGATTTATTAAATCAATATCTAATTTTTTAAATCGTTCTCTTCGCTCATTAAAAGAAATTTCAATTTTTCGTTCATCTAATTTTTTTAATTCTGATAAATTAAAATTTTTAATTAATGAATCCAGAAAAAAAGGTGATAAAAATGAAGAAAAAATATTAAAAATAACCAATCTTTTTTTTGGTTGTAATAAATTTTCAACATTACAAAAAACACCGACATTTAATTGATTTAGTTTTGCTTTTAAATTTTTTTGAACAATAGTAATATCAGAAACATTACTAATATCAACAAGCATTTTCATTAAGAATAAATCAGTTCGAGCAAGCATTCTAATATGTTCAATATTTATACCATAATCTCCAAAAATAAGAGCAGAATTAGCAATAATACCTGGTTTATCTTTACCTAATAATAAAAGTTCCATAATTTTTTTTTCTTTTTTTCTTTTACTTTCTTTAAATTTTTCAATCAAAATTTTAAGACCAGTTTGATGAGCAACTTCATTTATTCTTTTAACAAAATCAGTTGTATTAGTTTTAATATTAGAAACATCAACAAATAAAAGAATAGAAAAAAAAGAATGGACAACATCTTCACGAACATCAACAATATTACAATTCAAATCAAAAATAACAGAAGAAAACAAAGAAACAAGACCAGTAACATCTTTCCCAATCGCACTAATAACATATAAATTCTCTTGTTTTTCATTTACTTTATACATTTAATAATTTACTCCTTTTTAAAATTTTTCCGAAAAAATATTGACATAAATATAATTATATATTAAAATAAAAAAAATTCAATAAAAATTTATAGAAGGAAGTTATGGGAATACAAAAAGCTACGAGTGGTAAATTTAAAGAATGGGCATTGAGTTCTTATCTTGAAAATTTACAATTAGAAAAATTTGAAGCAATCAATATAACAAATTTTCACAAATCATTAACAGATTTTATAAAGACAACAGAAAATCCAGAAAAGTATTTTGATTTACTTGAAGAATTAGCACTTGCATTTGAAAAAGCATTAAAAAAGGTTGACCGCAGATTAATTGCATATAGAGATGATTTTTTATCAACTGCGTGCAGATTATATTCATTACTTGATAACAAATCAAAAGTAAAAAATATGATTGAAGAAGTAGAAAATGATAGAATAGAAAATATACATAAAGAATATGTTTTGCAAAAAATGTATAAATATTTTAGAGAGGGCGAAAATTTTTGTAATGTAAATAAAAGATGGCGAAAAGCATTGCAGGAATATAGAAGAACAGGTAAAGGGCAGCAATTACAAAAAGCAGTATCAAGTTATTCACATTCAGGGAAAGTAGAAAAAAAAGGATTTTTCCAAAAATTATTATCAGCATTTGGATTATAAAATTATCAAAATGAAGATAATAAAAAATATAACCAGAATAAAAAAAGAAATTAAAGCATTAAAAACAAAAGGAAAAAAAATAGGCTTTGTGCCAACAATGGGATATTTGCACAATGGTCATATTAGTTTAATAAAAAAATGTCGAGTAGAAAATGAAATTTGTGTAATAAGTATATTTGTAAATCCAAAGCAATTTGGACCAAATGAAGATTTAAAAAAATATCCACGCGATTTAAAAAGAGATTTATCAATAGCAAAAAAGAATAAAGTTGATATTGTTTTTGTGCCTGATGAAAAAAGTATATATCCAGAAGATTATAAAACTTATGTTGAAGTGAGTGAATATTCAAATGTATATGAAGGTGCATTCAGGCAAGGACATTTTAAAGGTGTTTGCACAATTGTATTAAAATTATTTAATATAATAGAACCAGATAGAGTTTATTTTGGGCAAAAAGATTTTCAACAAGCCTTAATAATAAAAAAAATGATTAAAGATTTGAATCTTGATATAGAAATGAAAGTATTGCCAACAATAAGAGATGCGAATGGGCTTGCATTAAGTTCACGAAACTCATATTTAAATGAAGAACAATATGATATAGCATTATCATTAAATAAAAGTTTACGATTTATAAAAGATGAATTTAAAAAAGGTGAAAAAAAGAAAAAAAAATTAATAAACCTTGCAAAGGAAAAATTTTTAAACAATAAAAGAATTAGTCTTGATTATATTGATATAGTAGATAAAAAAACATTAAGTCCAGTAAAAACAGAAATAAAAAAAGGCGATGTAATAATAATAGCAGCAAAAGTAGATAATATACGATTAATCGATAATTTAATTATTTAGTAAAGTCAAAAAAAATTTAAAGTTTTTAATAAAATAATTCGATACTAAAATTAGAGGTAAAATTTATGGTTGCAGAAATATTATCACAGGATGAAATAAATGCTTTATTAGAGCAAGCAGGTGGTGTAGCAGTAGGTGGAGAGAGTGCTACTTTACCACCAATAACAGAACCAGTCGGTCCACCTCCAAAAGCAAAACCAGAACCAGAACCAGAAACCAGCAGTTCAGAAGGCGAAATTGATTTAAAACAAAAAGTAAAATTATTTTCTGATTTACCAATAAGATTATCAGTTGAAGTAGGAAGAAATATATTAAAATTAAAACAAATTTTGCAATTAGGAAAAAACTCAATAGTTGAATTATCAAAATTAAAAGATGAACCAGTTGATATATTAATAAATGGTCAAAAAATAGCAGAAGGCGAAGTAGTTATTGTCGATGATAATTTTGGAGTAAAAATATTAAGATTTTTAGAAGATACTGAAATAATTGAATTTTTAAATAAATATAAAAGAGATTAAATTTAGAAACCGACTTAAAATTACCAAAAAAATTTATAATCAACAAAACAAAAAATTCAATTTTTTAAATAGGGTCTAAAAATAAAGATTGTCAGGTATTATAAAACCATAATTTTTAAAATTAAAACTCAAATTTAAAATATTTAGGCACATAATAGATTAAAATTATGTTTTTTTCTCAATTCAAATCATAAATATTCCTTAGTTTGTCAGTTAATTCTCCAAAAAGCCAAAAAATACGATATATTGATTTTAAAAAAGAAAAAATTGCCACTACAAATATTGAAGTTATAAAATCTTTTTAAGTAGAATTAAATATTAAATTCTTTTAGTAATGTTATTTTTAGGGGATTGAATTTTAAAAGTTTTAATATCTTACTTGCATTTTCAGCAAGTTTGTTTGATTAAATATCTTTCATTTTTAATATCAACCATAACAAAAGATAATGAATTTAGTACATTACCAATTTTTTTCAGGATAAATATTAATTTTATTATTTTCATTAGTTTTATTTCAAGTTCTATTTTAGTAGAAAAGCAAGAAAACAAAACACAAAATAAAGTTATTTTGTTTTTTGACACTAATAGCATAATAGCACAAAAAAACACAGAATAGTAATGCCACTAAAAAGACGAATTTAGATAAATAATAAATAAGCCACAAATCAACACGAATTGACACGAATAAGAAATAACACGAATAAAACAAATAACTCGATTATTTTTATATTGATAAATTTTTATATATGAGAAAAGAATAAAAAGTATAAATGAAATTATTTAAAATTGAGTTTTTAAAAAGGTCTCATAAATAATAAAACATATATTGTAAAACAAACATTATAAAATATAAAATACTTAAATATAGAGGATTTATTTATTTATTTATTTATTTGTTATTGATTTCAATATTAAAAAATTTTTTAAAAAAATTCTTGACAGATTTATAAATTTTTTTAAAAAATTAATATAAAAATTTTTGTGGCTGGATTTTATTTGTAAGATTTTTTTATTTATGTATGTAAAAACAGAAAATAAAAAATAAATAAAAAGGAGTGGAGTAATATGAAAAGAATTTTTTTGTTATGTATCTTATTATTTAGTTTTAATGTAGTTGTTTTTGCAGGGAGCTGGACAAATGCAGCCGAACCAATGGGCGCTAATCAAGGCGTTAGGTATGGTTACATAGCATGGGGCGATTATGATAATGATGGAGACCTTGACATAGCAGTTTCGGGTGACGATGGTGTAAACAAACGCTTTATAATTTATCGAAATAATGGAGCTGGCACATTTACAAATGCAGCTGAACTAATGGGCGCTAATCAAGGTCTGCGTGAAGGTTCCATAGTATGGGGCGATTATGATAATGATGGAGACCCTGACATTGCTGTTTCGGGGTATGATGGTGGTTTAAACCCCCGCTTTATAATTTATCGAAATGATGGAGATAGCACATTTACACAGGTAGCTGAACCAATGGGCGCTAATGAAGGTGTTTTGCGTAGTTCAATAGCATGGGGCGATTATGATAATGATGGAGACCTTGACATTGCTGTTTCGGGTGGTGATAGTGCATTCATCCCCCGCTTTATAATTTATCGAAATAATGGAGATGGCACATTTACAAATGCACTCGAACCAATGGGCGCTAATCAAGGTGTTTTGCATAGTTCCATAGCATGGGGCGATTATGATAATGATGGAGACCTTGACATTGCAGTTTCGGGTTTTGATATTTCAAACAACTACCGCTTTATAATTTATCGAAATAATGGAAATGGCACATTTACACAGGTAGCCGAACCAATGGGCGTTAATCAAGGTGTGAGTAAAGGTTCAATAGCATGGGGTGATTATGATAATGATGGAGACCTTGACATAGCAGCTTCGGGGTATGATGGTGGTTTAAACCCCCGCTTTATAATTTATCGAAATAATGGAAATGGCACATTTACAAATGCAGCTGAACTAATGGGCGCTAATCAAGGTGTGTCTGAGCGTGCCTCCCTAGCATGGGCCGATTATGATAATGATGGCTACCTTGACATTGCTGTTTCGGGGGATACTAGTGGTGGACTAGCAAACAACCGCTTTATAATTTATCGAAA